>Ga0335082_10000327_pt1 | contig 48408 bp, 42 predicted proteins | sample Lox_Sample_41_FD_206718 | JGI IMG/M metagenome (GOLD analysis project Ga0335082, IMG submission 206718) | Soil microbial communities from Loxahatchee National Wildlife Refuge, Florida, United States - Lox_Sample_4.1 | ecosystem: Environmental > Terrestrial > Soil > Wetlands | place: USA...
CGCTTCGCGCCACGGTCCTACCCGACCAGTTGAAGGCGGACGCAAGAAGCGACGATAGAAAGGGAGATTGGCGATGAGCCTGACAACTCCCAAGTTGTTTTCAGAAGTTGCAGACGGCGTTGCACGACAAAGCGAAGGGATCGCCCAACTTTCGCTTCTATGCTCTGTACGACAAGGTGTACCGAGAAGACGTGATGGCATTCGCCTATGACTGTTGCAAAGCCAACGGCGGAGCAGCAGGAGTAGATGGTCAGACCTTCGAGGACATTGAAGCGTACGGGGTGAAGAAGTGGTTGGACGAACTGACGCAAGAGCTGAAAAGTAGAACGTATCAACCGCAGCCCGTACGGCGAGTGTGGATACCCAAGCCGGACGGAAAGCAGAGGCCGTTAGGAGTGCCCACGATCAAAGATCGTGTGGCACAGACGGCGGCAGTTCTGGTGCTCGAACCGATTTTCGAGACCGATCTGCAGCCGGAGCAATATGCCTATCGGCCAGAGCGCAGCGCGTTGGATGCCGTGAGGCAAGTCCACAAGCTGCTCAACACTGGCCATGGACAAATTGTAGACGCGGATTAAAGCGGCTACTTTGATAGCATTCCCCACGCCGACTTGATGAAGTCAGTGGCTCGAAGGATCGTCGACGGAGCAATGCTGCATCTGATCAAGATGTGGCTGGAGACTCCGGTCGAAGAAACCGACGAGAAAGGGAATAAGCATCAGAGTACGCGCAATCGGGATGAGGGACGAGGAACTCCACAAGGAGCTCCGATCAGCCCGCTGCTCAGCAACTTGTACATGCGTCGCTTCGTGCTGGGGTGGAAGAAGCTCGGGCACGAGAAGCGTCTTGCTGCATACATTGTTAATTACGCCGATGACTTGGTGATCTGCTGTCGTGGCCGAGCGGAAGAAGCGCTGGCTACGATGCGGGACATCATGACGAAGCTAAAGTTGACGGTGAATGAGACGAAGACGCGGGTGTGCAAACTGCCGGACGAGAAATTCGACTTTCTGGGTTATACGTTTGGTCGTTGCTATTCGCTGAAAACGGGGCGCACGTACATTGGTACGGCTCCCTCGAAGAAGCGGGTGATCCGCATCTGCGAGGCGATTAGTGAAATGACCGGACGAGATCAAACTCAACTGGATCAAGAGATAGTGGTAGCGAAGCTCAACCGCACGATGATCGGGTGGGCTAACTACTTCTGTCTAGGACCAGTCAGCACGGCCTACAGGGCGGTGGAAAACCACGCCTGCAAACGGCTGCGTCAATGGTTGTGTGCCAAGCACAAGGTGATGTCGGGGACCGAACGATTTTCGGAGACATCCCTGCATGATGTGCTTGGTCTCGTCCGTCTTACCCGGCGGACGCGCAATCTCCCGTGGGCGACCTCGTGACACTTTCTCCGAGAGCCGGATGCGGACAATCCGCACGTCCGGTTCGATGAGCGGGGTGTGAAAACGGAAGCATGGTCCGGCTAGTGAGGCACCGACACACGAAAGAGTCGGCCAACGGATAGGCTGAACCTAACCCACCGCGTCACACCTCGACTCCACACAATCAAGTGGGTACCATGCCTTTATCGCCGTAAGGCGAAGATTACGCATCTCATCGCGATCACCCACATGCCGAGGCAGATTGCCCACACAATGGTTACAGCGAGCAGCGTCTCTCGGAAAGGTGCGTCAGTGTGGCGAAATTCTCCCAGAACCGGGATACCAAAGGCCATTGTGACGGCCAATGCCAGAAGCGTTGAAACCGCCGCTGCGACCCACGCGGCGACCGTCTTATGTGACTCATTTACTTTGTTAGAAGAGAGTAGGAAATGAGGCGTAATCGCTGCACTCAACATAGTGAACACGAGGCTAAGAAATATTATGAGTGGTGCTGGTCCTCAAATCGTGTCCACATTCCACCATTGTGCCTGATTAACGCATTACCTTCCATGTGGGTCCCGGTACCTGGATGTCCGAGCCACGGAAGTAGTCGGTTTCAGGCATAGCCTTATTCGGCGCACATAGACCAACCGCGAAGGTAAGCTGAAGATTGCTTAGCGTCGATCTACGATGCCGTGGAATTGTCCCGCGCCGGGCCTTTAGTCTCCTGGCTTCCGTTACAGGCAAGCTTTGAGCATTGCCACATGCGGAGGTTTTTGGACAGATCAAACTGGGCAATGTACATCGGTAACCCATCAGAGCGGCACTTCAGCCACGTCTTCATGTCGCGCTGAATTCCTTTGCCTTCACTGACGTCGAAGTAGCCGTGAATGACGTTATAGTGAGACGTGCAGTTCACTTCTTGGCACGCATACACAGGAATTGGGAAAGTGTCGGTCATGGCGCGTAGCCACAGTTCAACGAAGACCATCTGCGCGTGATGTCTTTGGCAGAGTGGATGTAAGTCCGTTCTCATTCGCACAAAGCTCATGTAAGGATTTTATCAAGTCCCGATGAGGAAATGCCAAGTCGCCGAGTCCTCGCTATAAAATCCCAATCTATTCAATCCCATCGCAGTCCTCCTTAGACCAAAAGGAGAATGCCAAGCAGTCCCAAGGGCCTCAGTGTGGCAAGCGCAAAGTTCGCAGAAAATAACTCCCGTTCGCGTTGAAGTCAAGACCAAATTCAGACCAGGTCCTGGTAAACGCCGTTACCGGAAAGGTTCGTAGCAGGTCTGCGGACGTAGGTTCGGAAGTAGTCGGGGGACCAAGTCGGAATCGTGTGTACCCGGCATGTACCTCACTGTAGCCAATGCATGGTTTGTTACGGTTGTGGCCTTTCCTAAAATCAATAACTTAACCATTTTCACGGTCGCTAGCAGTTCGACTCCCACCCCGGGCACCATTCTCTCCCTAAAGTTCCCCATTGGCGGCTTGTGCCTGGCTGGCGTTCCTTCCCCTGCGTCTTCTTCCTTCTCGATGTGAACCATCCGGGTTGACGGTTTTCTCGAAACTCCAAATCAATTGTCCGATTGCCGTAAGCACGGCTTCGGTATACTCCGCAGAGGGGGCATTGTGAAAAAGTTTGTTCTGATTTTCGTTTGTTTGCTGGCAGCCGGTGGATTCGCCACCGCGAAGGAATGGAAAGCGGCCACGATTATTGGTGTTTCACAGACTACGGTTACCAGCCCTATGATGCACGAGCCAAGAATCATCATGCACTACACGGTGTCCACGGATAATCTCACGCTCTTTCTGGATTACACCTACCATCCCCCAACCAAACCCAATGAGCCCGAGCAACCCGGAAAGAACAGCCCTCCCAGCGTGCCTCTCGGCGAACCCACGAAAATTGCCATCGAAGGGCACCACGCATACTTCCTCGACGCCAGTGGGAAGGAAGTCAAAATGGAGATCAAGAAGAAATTAAAGAATTAGATTCGCCGAATCGTAGCCACTCCACGCGCATCTTGAAGGAAGCATTTCGCTTGTGGGAGAATGCCCATTTTTCGGCGCATTTTGAATAAGAATATTCTTTTAAAATGTCGGGGACCTTTTTGTGCGTTTCGTGAATCTAAGGTAATAGCGAAAAGAACAACCGGTAGGTTCTGGACGGCCTGGCGGCCTGGTGCGTGTTGGTGCATGCGCCCTGAGAGATGACAGTCCCTCGCCCTCGTCTTTTTCTCACCAGACACTTAGGGGAAATCCGTCGAAGTCTCTTTATTCGATAAGAAAAAGGAGATTTCTACATGAAACGCATTTTCTTGTTGGTTGCGGTTGCATTTTTGTGTGGAGGTGTTGCCTTTGCTCAAGACAATCCCAAGCTCGAAATTACTGGGGATTATTCTTATTTCCGTCTCAACCCGAGTCTCGGTTCCACTTGGGACAGCCAGAACGCGAACGGCGGAGGTGGCGACATTACCTACTTCCTGACGCAGCATATCGGGATCAAGGCCGACTTCCAGGGATACAACAGCAACACGCAATGCCCCAGCGCAAGTTCCGGCTTCACGGGTTGCACTTTGGGTAATCTGTTCACCTACATGTTCGGCCCGGTGGTAAAATACCGCGTGAGCAAGTTTGAGCCGTTCGGCGAAATGTTGTTCGGTGGCGCGCACTCGAACTTCTACGCCAGCGCTTGCAATAACAATGCAGGGCTGTGCAGCGGCTCTCAGACCACGACTGCCTTCTCGTGGGCCATCGGTGGCGGTGTGGACGTCCCGGTCACGCACCACCTCGCGGTGCGCTTGTTCGACGCGGACTATGTGCTGAACCATTTCGGGGATAATTTCATTGGTGGCAACAGCGTGCAGAACAACTTCCGCGTGCAAACCGGCCTGCAGTGGCGCTTCTAACGCTTGACCGCGGGCGGCCGCTCTTTCGCTAAACGGCCTCAGGCGGTCACAACCAGAACTCGGGGAATACCACCCCTTCCCCGAGTTCTCATTCTCTAAGGGTATTCGAATCATTCCACGTGGATTCGGGCACGGCCGGACTAGCGGCGCCAGTGGGCAGGGAAGTCGACGTAGGAAGAGTCGAGGGCGGCGATGGAGGGGCAGCCGAGAAGACGCAGGGCGCGGTCGACGTCGGCGTGGAGAATTTCGAGGGCGCGCACGACGCCGGGATAGCCTGCGGCGGCGAGGCCGTACGCAAACGCGCGGCCAATCAGAACGGCGCGGGCGCCCAGACAAATTGCCTTAATGATGTCCCCGCCGCGGCGAATGCCGCCGTCCATCACCACCTGAATGCGCCCATTCACGGCGGCGACCACTTCGGGCAGCGCGCGAATCGCTGGGTAGACAGAGTCGAGCTGCCTGCCTCCGTGATTCGAGACGATCACTGCCGCGACGCCTTCGTCCACGGCGCGGCGCGCATCGTCGCCAGTGAGCAAGCCCTTCACCAGGATCGGGCCGTCCCACACCTTGCGAATCCACTTCAAATCGTCCCAGCTCACGGCGGCCTCGGCCAGCGCCGAAGACACATCCACCAAATCGAGGGGACCTTGGCCGGGAATGACGATGTTTTCGAGTTTAGGAGTTCCGCCATCGGCGAGAAAACCGGCGAGCCAGCGCGGGTGCGCCAGAATTTCGGGCAAGTAAGGAAGCTTCGTAAGCGGATTTTTCCCAAGCAGCGCCTTCATGCCGTTGCGCGGATCGCGTTCGCGCATGCCAGCGACAGGCGTGTCCACAGTGATTACCAGAGCGGAAAAACCAGCGCGGCGGGCGCGATCAATGCCGCCCTCGGCGGCGGCACGTCCGCCCAAGAGGTAGAGCTGATACCAGGCGGGGCCTTTCGTTGCGGCCTTTACAGTTTCCAATTTGTGGCCGGAAATCGTGGATAGGATAAACGCAGTGCCAAACTCCCCGGCGGCGCGCGCACCGGCGAGTTCGCCGAGAGGGTGCATCAAGCGGCTGTAGCCCACCGGAGCCAACAGCGCGGGAAATGCCAGGTCGTGCCCGACGACGCGGACATGGAGATCGCACTTATCGAATGCCACGGCCGAGCGCGGGCGAAACAGGATGTCGTCAAAAGCGCGGGGATTTTCGCGCAGCGTCCATTCGTCCTCAGCGCCGCCATCCAGGTAGTCGAACACAGCGCGCGGCAGGCGGCGGCGAGCCAGCTTACGCAAATCTTCAATATTCACAACCCGAGGAGGTCCTAGCCTGCTGGAGCTGGGGTTCATGGCAATACTCTATGAACAAAGGGCTTGCGGAGCAATCCGGAAATGGCCTGACGCGCGCGTTTACGGCCAGCAACCGGCCCGTGACCTTAGTCACAGCTTCGTGTGACGGACCATACTAGTGTGATTTGTGAGGCTATTCATGGCGACCCAGGCATCCCTTCCCGAAACCCCGGAGTTCCATCTACCCGCGCGCCCAGCGCTTGTCGCGAAGACCCCGGCGGCCAAGCCCAAGAAGAAGGTGGTACGGCGGACGGAAAAGGATTACTCCGTCGTTTACCGCCGCACTTTCCAGGGTGCATTTCTGTTGTTGAATCTCTGGATTGGCACCAAGTTTTACTTCTGGGTGCGACAGTTTGAGGCTGGGACGGGCTCCGTAACGGTGGCGCGGCCGGCGGGCGTGGAAGGCTGGCTACCCATCGCCGGGCTGATGAACCTGAAATATTGGCTCCTGAGTGGAGAGGTTCCGAAGGTGCATCCGGCGGCGATGTTCCTGCTGCTGACGTTTCTTTCGATGGCATTTTTGTTCCGCAAAGCGTTCTGCAGTTGGCTCTGCCCGGTGGGAACAATCTCGGAATACCTATGGCGCTTCGGGAAGAAGCTCTTCGGTCGCAACTTCTTCCTGCCGCGCTGGCTGGATTTGCCGCTGCGCAGCCTGAAGTATCTCCTGCTTGCATTTTTCGTTTGGGCGATTTCGACCATGTCAGCGATGGGTATTCGCGATTTCATGCAGAGCCAGTATGGCCTGATCGCCGACGTGAAGATGCTGAACTTCTTCCGGCACATTGGAGAGGTCGGTTTAATCGTTCTTGGCGTGCTGGTAGCGGCTTCCTTGTTCGCCCCGAATTTCTGGTGCAGGTTCCTCTGCCCCTACGGCGCTCTGCTGGGGCTGACTTCGTGGCTGAGTCCCATGAAGATTCGCCGCAACCCGGAGCCGTGCATTGACTGCGCGAAGTGTGCCAAGGCGTGCCCGTCGGCGTTGCCCGTAGACAAGCTGGTCAAGATTCAATCGGTGGAATGCACGGGTTGCCTGGAGTGTGTCGTTGTCTGCCCCGCGGAAAACGCATTAGGCATGAGCCTGCCGCAAATGCTGACGCCTAGGAAGCGAAAGCTGGCAATGCCCACATGGGCGATGGCAGCGGGAATTGCGGTATTGTTCCTGGGAGTGGCCGGATTCGCAAAGGCAACTGGGCACTGGAACTCGCCGATTTCGGATTCGGTGTATCAGCGGCTCGTGCCTAACGCAGATCAAGCCGCGCATCCAATGCCCTAGCGCAAAAGCAACGTCCAAAACAAACAGTGGGAATCACGGGTCTGTGGGCCGTTAGCAAGGGTAGGGGGAAGCCATGAGCGTAGAAGCGATTGCCAAGGCTGGGAAGTTGCCGTCGGCGGAAGCCATTGCCGCGGCGGAGATGCTGCAATACCAGGAGGGCGCGATCGTCAGCCGGACGATCCTTAAGGAAGGCGCCGGCTCGGTGACAATCTTCGCCTTCGACGAAGGGCAGGGCCTCACCGAGCACACGTCTCCCTTCGATGCGCTTGTCTATCTGCTGGACGGAGAAGCAGAAATTCGTGTGGCCGGTAAACCGATCCAGGCGAGAACGGGCGATTTGATCTGGATGCCGGCGAATCAGCCGCACGGTCTGAAAGCGCTAACGCGATTCAAGATGATGCTGACCATGCTGCGGGCATAGTCTCGCTCTGCAGAAGAGGCTGGCATAAAGGCCAGCGCTACAGGAAAGAGGGAAGAAAATAAGAGGCGGCGTTGCTCGGCTGGGGGGAGGAGCTCGCGCCGCCTTGGTCAGGGATGCGGATCCCGGAGATGGGGATTCCGCTCCTTGTTATGCACTACAAACTCAGCCACGCACGGTCAGGACCGGGCAAGTAGCCTTGGAAACCACGTTGTAAGCGATCGTCATTGGGGCATGGCCGGCAAGGCTGTTGCGGGCCTTGGCGCCCATGACAATCAAATCCGCCTTCGATTCGCGTGCGGCAATCAGGATTTCTTCGACCGCAGCGCCAAACGTTGCGCGGAATTCCGGCTTGCACCAATTTTCGCTGCCTTCCGGCATCAGCTTCTTCATGCGCACAATGTTGATCTCCCGCTGCCGCGCTACACTTTCCTCGGTATAGGCCGCGGCGCTTTCGATCACGTGCAGCAGCGTCAGAGTGGCGTTGTGCTCCTGCGCCAGCGAGAAGGCATATGCGGCCGCCTTTTCGGCGCCGGGGCCAAAATCGGTGGCGAACAGGATGTGGTTGAGTTCAATTTCCTTCGGCTTGCCGTTGTGCACCGCCGGGCCAACGGTCAGCACCGCACAGTCGGCCTTGCGGAAGATCTCTTCGGCAACGGAACCGATCAGCAACTTCTGCACCTTGCCGCGGCCGTGCGTCCCGGCGACGATCAGGTCGATTTCGTGCTTGCGGATCAGCTCCTCAAGCGCCGGCCAGACGTTGCCTTCTTCCATCAGGACTTCATGGGGAACTCCGCGCAACTTGCCGGATATCAGAATGTCCGTGATGCCCTCTTCGGCGGCCTGGCGGACTTTCTCGTAGGTGGCTTGCGCGAGCTGCGGCTCGGCGAACTGGAACGGGTCCGGGGTAATCACGTGAGCGAGGTAGATGCGCGCGTCATAGCGGCGCGCCAGAGCGATGGCGTAATCGAGGGCGCGATCGGAGACTTCGGAAAAGTCCGTCGTGACCAGGATCTTGCTGATGGAAACACGCTTTGACGTGTCTTGTTTCAGTTTCTCCTGTGAATCTAGGATCTGCGGCATAACTCCTCCTCCAACCAAATGCTCTTCTTGCGCGACGGAGATGTTCAGATCGTCTCTATAGGTTCAAAAGAAAAAGGAGCAAGTGCGATTCCACAACGGCGTGCAATTGTTGTTGAGAAATAAGCAGGTTACAGTGAGTTTCTGATGAACAACGTAAAGAATGAGCCAACTTCCGCAGAATTCTGCGTCGAATCACGAAAAGGTGTGTGGGAACGACAAGTCGAAGAACTGCGGGGACTGCCAGGTGGGTAAACACAAAGGCAGCGGCCAGCTAAGTCATGAGCCCGTTCATCGGGTAGTTGCAGGCCGTTTTGCTCTGCATCGTTACGGTCGTTGCTGGCCGCTGCCAAACTCTTCAGAATCTCTTTTTATGTGGGCGTCCCTTTCTCGGCGCATCCTTTCGAGCCTTCACCGCGGACCCGAACGCCGAAAAAGGAACACCCACTGCACAGCCTTTCGACAATCGCTCCATTGCCTAATTGCTGAGCGATGTTCAGGAATGCACCTAAGGTTCCTTTCCGGGGCAATTTCCTCAGGTTGGTAACTTACTGAAAATAAGTATGTTGCAAAGTGTCAAATTTTACGCGACAAAAGCCTGCAAGGTGCTTTTGGGGAATTTCACACTGGCGCGTGTTTTCTCACCCAGGGTCGGAGGGCTGCCTTAGGGGTTCGTCGGAGTAGCCGACTCTTCTTCCTCGGAGTGGCTCAGGCCGAACTTCTTCATTTTGTACCGCAGAGCGTCGCGGCTGATATTAAGAAGCTTCGCCGCCTTGATCTGGTTGCCATGCGATTGCTGCAAAGCGAGCTCGACAAGGGCATGCTCGACGTCTTCGAGCGAGGTACCACCCTCCGGAATCGAAAGCGGCGGCAAGCGGCGCTTTCCGGGAATCGCCGGCAACTCGACTGGAGCAGGCGCGGCGGCGCCGTTCATCACCGGGCCGCTGCGTCCTGTCGCGACCGAGAAGGGCAGGTCGTCCGGTTTCAACAGATTGCCCTCTTCCAGAATCATCGCGCGTTCCAGCGCATTCTTCAGCTCACGGACGTTTCCAGGCCAGTCATAGTTCAATAGCAGGCGGCGGGCTTCCTCGGAGAGCCCCTGGACCGATTTGCGGAATTTCTTGTTGTAGTGGGCGACGAAGAAATCCACCAGGGGAAGAATGTCTTCCTTTCGTTCCCGCAAGGAGGGCAGAAAGATGGAGATGATGGCCAGGCGGTAGTAAAGGTCCTGGCGGAACCGGCCTTCGCGAACTTCGCGCTCCAGATCCCGGTTGGAAGCGGCGATCACGCGGACATCCACCTGAATGTCGCGAACCCCGCCCACGCGGCGGATGACTTGGTCCTCGAGGACGCGCAGGAGTTTTGCCTGGAGAAGCGGGGAGAGCTCGCCGATTTCGTCCAGAAAAAGCGTACCTCCGTCAGCTACCTCGAACAGGCCTTTCTTCATGGCCTTGGCGTCGGTAAACGCGCCTTTCTCGTGGCCGAAGAGTTCGGCTTCCATCAGGGTTTCCGGGATAGCCGAGCAGTTGATAGCGACAAAAGGCTTTTCGGCGCGGTTGCTGCGGTAATGGATGGCCTTGGCGGCGAGGTCCTTGCCGGTACCGCTTTCGCCCTGAATCAGAATCGTGGTGGCTTCGCTGGCTGCAACCTTATAGACGAACTTCATCAACTCCGTGATCTTGCGCGAAACGCCAATGACTTCGTGATAGCCGGCGCGCCGTCGGACTTCCCCCCGCAGCGATTCGACTTCGGTGCGCAACTCGCCCGCGTCGAGCGCATTCTGCAGGGTGACGCTGAGCTCATCGAAATTGATGGGCTTGCTGATGAAGTCATAAGCGCCGAGGCGCAATGCGGCTTTCACATCGTCAAGCTGCGGATCGGCCGTCATCATGATGATGCTGCGGGTTTCGTTCGCGTTCTTCAGCTTGTCGAGAATTTCGATCCCGCTGAGATCAGGGAGATGAACGTCGAGGAGAATCGCGTCTGCCTGCTCGGTCTGCAGCATGCGCAGCGCTTCCTCACCAGAAGACGCTTCGAGGGAGAGATATCCGAATTCCGTACACTTTTGGGTGAGGGTCCAACGGACGAGCTTGTCGTCGTCGACAATCAGGATTCTCTTTTGTGCCATTTGTCTCAGTCTATCATTCCCCAGATAGACCTGCACCTCTGGGAAGCTTCGGTTCCGGCCGGGCGACGGGAAGGTGGATCCGGAACTGCGTTCCCTGCCCGGGCGTGCTGCGCGCTTCAATGGTTCCTCCGTGGGATTGAACAATCCCGTTGGCGAGGGAAAGACCCAAGCCGGTGCCCTCCTTCCGCGTGGTGAAGAACGGCTTAAAAATCTTCGGGAGCGCCTCGGGGGGAATGCCCCTTCCGTTGTCTTTAACACAGATCAAAACCTGGCCGTTCTCCGGTGTGAGGTTTACCTCAACTGTACCCTCCCGGCGAATGGCTTGAATTCCATTCAGCAGCAGATTGAGCACGACTTGCTGGATGAGGGCTGGATCGTGGACGACGAGCGGAAGGGAAGTGTCGGGGGTGAAGAGCACCTGAACCGGGCGCGTGCGCACCTGCTGGCGCGCCAGGAGGACGGCCTGCTCGATGGTGGTATTGAGATTCGCGGGGTGAAAGATAGGAGGCCGCGGCCGCGCGTAAGAGAGCAGGTCATTCAGGATGTTCTGGATGTGCACGATCTCGTTTTGCACATCGGTGAGAACCGCGCGGCTGGCACTATCCGTCGGGAGTTCCTTGCCCATCACATCCACAACACCGGCGATTCCCGCGAGCGGGTTGCGTATTTCATGCGCGAGGCCAGCGGCCAGTTCGCCGAGCGTGGCGAGATGTTCCGCGCGGCTCATTTCCCGGCGATGCAACTCCTCAATTACTGCGCGATTGTGCTCCAACTGCTCCACCATTCCGTTGAATTGCTGGCCGAGTTTCCCTATGTCGTCGTTCCTCTTGGCAAATTCCACGCGAGCCGAGAGATCGTCGCGGCGAACGCGATCGATCGTCCGCTTCAGTTCCTCGAGAGGGCGCTCGACCAGGACCAGCAGGACCGACAGGAGCAGGAAACAGATGATGACCCCGAACGAGAAGGCGCCGAGAATCACCCATTCCTTGTTCGGAATGTCGTGTCGGTACACAACCACAGTCATTACCGAAAGGCTGACAAACAGCACGCCGATGACGGGAATGAACGCTTTCCACTGCCAGCCGATGCCGGTGGCTCTCCGCACGATCCAGGGCAGACGCATTGGGGTATCACATCAAAGACACAGCGGATGCGCAAGTCACTGACTCGGCACTTCGCCCGGAGGGACACGGACGAGTATCATTCGTCACACTATTTGAGGTATTCACAATGGGGGAAAGAAGTTCCACTACAATCAGATTCACTTGATCGGCCTTTCGCGAAGGGAAGAAAGAGTATTCGGAGGCTTTGTGACGACGCCCGACATGTTTGATCTGGTGGTGATTGGCTGCGGGCCTGCCGGCGAGAAAGCCGGGGCGCAGGCGGCGTATTTCGGCAAGCGCGTGGCGGTGATTGAGCGGGCCGCGGCTGTCGGCGGAAGCTGTATCAATACCGGCACGGTGCCGAGCAAGACGCTGCGCGAATCGGCATTGTATTTTTCGGGGCTGAAGCAGCGCGGGCTCTACGGCATTGACTATTCACTGAAGGAAAATCTGACCGTGCACGACTTCATGCACCACGAGCGCGAAGTGGTGGAGATGGAGCGCGCGCGCATCTTGAAAAATCTGGAATTGCACAAGATTGAGCTGCTGCGCGGCCAAGCGGCCTTCGAGGATCAGCACGCCGTCGCTGTCACTGGTCCGGCGGGGACCAGGCGGGTGAGCGGGGAAGTGATTTTGATCTCCACGGGCTCCAAACCACACCGGCCGACGGAAATTGCTTTCGACGACGTGCACACCTTTGACTCGGACACATTCCTCCAGATGGACCGGATTCCGAAAAGCCTGGCCGTGATTGGCGCCGGGGTGATCGGCTGCGAGTATGCCTCGATTTTCATGGCCCTTGGCGTGAAGGTAACATTGGTGGACGGCCGTGACCGCGTTCTGCCGTTTCTGGACTGGGAGATTTCCGACCGCTTGCGGAACCGCTTCACCGTATTGGGCATGAATTTTCTGTTCAACGAGCGGCCCGCAAAGGCCGAGAATGCCGCTTCGGGCGTGCGGCTGACGATGAAGAGCGAAAAAGTGCTGGAGACGGAGGCGGCCTTGTTCGCGGCCGGACGCCGCGCAGCCGTTGACGGGTTGGCGCTGGAAAAGGCCGGGCTGGCGCTGAACGACAAGGGATATATTGCGGTGGACGCGAATTATAGGACGGCGGTGCCGCACATCTACGCGGCGGGCGATGTGATCGGTTTCCCGGCGCTGGCCTCGACTTCGATGGAGCAGGGGCGCGTGGCAGTTTGTCACGCCTTCGGACTTAAGTACAAGGAACGCGTGGCGTCACTGTTGCCGATGGGGATTTACACGATTCCTGAAATTTCGGCGGCGGGAGAAACGGAAGAGTCATGTAAGGAAAAGGGCATTGATTACTGCGTTGGCCGGGCGCGCTACGAAAACAACGCGCGCGGGCACATCATTGGCGATACGGCGGGGATGCTGAAGCTGATCTTTGCGCGGGCCGACCGGAAGCTGCTCGGCGTGAGCATGATTGGCGAGTCGGCCACGGAATTGATCCACGTGGGGATGATGGTGCTCGACAACGGGCTGACCATCGATGAGTTCATCGAGCAGGTGTTCAATTACCCGACGCTGTGCGAGATGTACAAATACGCAGCCTACGACGGACTTGGCAATCTTTCGGGGCACAAGCTGCGCGAAGGGTGACTTGTGGCACAGGCATTCCTGCCTGTGCATTCGATCCAGGAGCGCAACCGCGGATCATGTTCGGCCTATGTGCCAGGCCACCTCTGCACCGCATCAAATGCCGAGGAGAAAATCCATGCCCCTCGTCCGCATCGACTTACGCTCCGGAAAGTCCCCCGAATATCGCAAAGCGCTCGGAGACGGCGTGCACCGAGCGATGATCGAGGCGCTGGCGATTCCTCCGGACGACCGCTTTCAGGTGATTACCGAGCATCTGCGGGAAGAATTGATTTACGCCCCTGAATATCTGGGAATTCATCACTCGGAGAACGTGGTCTTTGTGCAGATTACAATGAGCGCGGGACGCAAGCCGCAACAAAAACGGAAACTATTCAAGAGCATGGCGGAGATCCTGGAGGAGTCGCCGGGACTCAAGCCGCATGACCTGGTGATCAATCTCGTGGAAGTGGTGTGGGAAAACTGGTCGTTTGGCAACGGCGAAGCGCAGTATATGGATTCGTGATTTTCCTCTGAAAAAATTCGTGGTTCATGTAAATTCATGCCATGCGATGGATCATCGGCTTGGCCCTTGCCACTGTTTACGCCAGTTCGTTTCTGATGTTCTCTTTCTCCTCCGAAAAAATGTCAAAGACATCACCTGTGGAGACGCAAACTTATCCCGGTTATGATCGGAACGAGTATCCGGGAGATGCGGCAATCCCGGTCCTCCGAAAATCGTTCTCCTTCACAAGTTATTGGTTAAGCGCACCGCCAGGCGAAAAAACGAATTCCTGGGTTGGCAAGCGAGCTTTGCTCCAGTCGCAGGGTTTTGGATTCCTGCTTCTCTTCAACGGACGAACCGCCGCGCAGGTGCGCACCGCACAATTGGCCGAAGACGCCGGCCTTGCGGACGCAAGAAGCGCTGCAACAGCCGCACGAGACGAAGGCTTCCACGAGGGTTTGGTGATTTTTCTCGACCAGGAAGAAGGCGGACGCTTTTCTCAGGAGCAGCACCTCTATCTGCACACGTGGGCGGCTGAGTTGGAGCGACAACAGTTTAGGCCCGGAATCTATTGTTCCGGAATTCCCGTGGATGAGGGCGGCGGTTCCCACGTGATTACCGCAGACGATATTCACGCGCACATTGCCGATCCAGAAGTAGTCTATTGGGTTTACAACGATGCTTGTCCACCGTCCCCGGGCTGCGAAGTGGGGAATAAACTGCCCGCGCCTGCAGAGAGTGGCATCCGTTATGCCGAGGTATGGCAGTTCGTCAGGTCGCCACGGGAAAAGAAGCTCGCACGGCACTGTCACGGTTACGCGAATGACGGAAACTGCTACGCTCCCGCAGACAAGAACCACGAGTGGTTCTTGGACATGAATGTGGTGAAAATGTCGGATCCATCGGCACCACGGTAGTGAAGAGGCTGGCATAAAGGCCAGCGCTACATAAGGAGAGAGTCAGAAGGTTGGATTGCGCGGGAATTTGAAATAGGGCAAGCGGACGCCGTCGATGAAGATTTGATCCGCGCGGATGGCCGTGGGCGCCTCGAATCCGGCGGAGCCTCCGTTGGTGACGAAATCATCCTGATCGACGCCGTCGCCGCTGATACCTAGCCCGCCAACCAAAACGCCATTTTTGAACAATCCGACGCTGCCCGGAAAAAACACCACGCCGCTCTTGTTCACATTGGGTGGCCCCGCCTGCGCCCCCTGCGTGCACGGGTTGGCCACATCCTGCAGATATAAGTTGTAAAAGGGGCCCGGCCCGGAGCCGTCGATGCCCGGCGGAAACAAAGGTTGCGCGCCAAAACTGATCGTACGGCTGGTCACAGCGGTGCCCATGGGGATACCAGGAAGATCATTCGCCGTGCGATTGGGCCCATTGAAATAGACCATGTTCCTCGCCTTGCTGGCCGCCACATCAATGCTGAATACGGTCGAGTCCGCCATGCGCCGCAGTCCAATCAACGTGCCGTCGAGGTCGGCGACGGCGATCGCCATGCGCGCGCTGGAATTCAGTGGCAAGCGGATCGCCGCGCGGGTCATGTTCGCGGTGGCCTCGGCGTTATTCAGAATCGTCTGAACATCGGAGACGGTCAGTCCACCGATCGGGCCATTCGTTGGCGCAATCAGATCGCCCTCGGGCGGTTGCCCCGCACTGTCAATCGGGCTGAAGCCCGCGAGATACCCGCCGTCAAACGTGCCGGGATTGCTCCCCGCCGGGATCGTTGTTTGATTGACAAATGGCAGCGCGATGCCGCCGATGAAAACGGCGCCTGGAGGGGGAAGCGGATTCGGGACGCTGAAACCATTCGATTCCGAAGCAGTGAACGCCGCGTACTCCGCGATGTCGTGAGACACTCCGGCGACACCAATGCCGCCCACCACGATGCCATTGCGAAAAAGGGGCACGCCGCCGGGATTCACTGCGTTGGGGTCGCTGTCGTCGAGTTGTGATTTGCCAGTGATAATGCCTGGCCCGGGGCTTCCCGTCAGCGAGGTGGAGGGATAAATCGTTTGCCCTGGCAGGAAATTTGTGGCCAGGGCGCAGCCGCGATTGGTGTTTTCGATGCCGTACAGATCGGCGGTGGGCGCATTCATGACGCCCGGAGGGAAATGAATGCCGCTGATGAAGCGCACCGTGCGCGAGGAGAGCGGCGCCTGATCGTTGCTGAAGTATGCGCCGGTGCGCGCGAGGGCCACGGCGAGATCGTTCACGTCAACGGGCGCGCCGAAATTGCCAATGTCGGTCTGGTCGGGAGTGACGCCGGCCTTGTCGTAAACAGCAAGCACCACGCCACCTCTATCCACGACGGCAATCGCCATCGTTTCCGCGTCCACGGAAGTTGCTGCTGCTTGGATTAGGTTGGCGACATCGGTGGAGCTAAGAGGCGGGACACTGGGGAGGGGCGGGCGAGTGACCGTGGTGGGTGGGCTGCCGCCGCAACCAATCAAGAGAACGGCAAGAGCACCTGCAATCGCGAGAGCGAGCACCATCCCAAAAGCAAGAACCTGGCGCCGCTGCCGGTAGGCGCGCCTCGATACCACAGGCTTGCGCAGAATGTGTTCCATGGTGAGAGCGTTGCAGTTCATGGTACAACGCCACCGGCAAAATTAATGGGCGATTGTACCGCGATTGCAGCGAAGTGGTGACGAGTAATTCCTAGGACTCGATGTTGCCATCTATTCACGCTCCCGGTCGAAAAAGGTTGCGAGATGAGCCCATTTTTGATTAGTTAGCGCAGACTGCTGTTCATTGCGGACCTGGTCCTGCCGAACTAATGCGCGTTGGCCGATCACTGTGGAAGGGATGCATGAACCTGGGTTGGGGCGTTGTGTGTCTGGCCACCGGTCTGGGCCTTGCCGCTGTGGCGCGGGCTCAGCAGGTTCCGCCCGTACCCGCGACTCCGCAAGCGTCTTCCGAGCAACTTCAACGGCAAGTGGGTCCTCCGCGACGCATTCCCAGGCAACAAGCGCTCACGACGGCGGCGCTAGATGGAACCGTACGCGAAGTGGTTGCCACGGGCACGGCGCGCCCCGTCGTCGGAACGCGAATTACCTTGCGAAATTTGCAGACCGGCCAGGTGAACGTGACGATTGCCGCCGGCGATGGCGTGTTCCGTATGCTCCTTCTGCCGCCGGGCAATTACGAGTTTCGAGCGGAGGCGGACGGCTACGAATCACTGGCGATCGCAACGCTGGCACTGAACGCGAATGAAGTCGTCACCCTGGAAATTCATCTGGCCTCGAAGGCCACGGCGGAAATGAAATCGCGGCTGCCGCGCCAACCGGGACTCGGGCCGCCGCTGCCAGCGGAAGCTCCCGAGATGATGGGTAGCTATCGCGAATTTCGCCACCGGCTGGATTCCGACCCCAACTACATCATGGAACTTGCTCCGGACGTGCTGCCGCCGGTTTCCGATGTCTACAATGTAGTGCCGAATCGCTGGGCGCTCGAACAGCCCGATTACCGCCGCTACGCCCCGGCCGGCGAATATATTTACGTTCATCATCACTGGTACGACCCGTTCAACCGGAATCGCTTCAAGGGCGACGAGCCGATCTGGCCGGAGGTGTTCGGCCAGCAAGTGTTTTTGAATTTCACGGCTTCGGAAACCACATTTGTGGATGGGCGGCGCGTGCCTTCGCCGAGCGATGTCAGTGCGGCGCAGCCGGGTAGCTCTCAGTTTTTTGGTCGCGGCGAACAGTTCTTTCTGGACCAGACCTTCGGCTTCACCGCGGATTTGTTCCATGGGGACGCTTCCTTCAAGCCCGTGGACTGGCGCATTCGGGTGACCCCGGTAATCAGCTTGAATTACCTCGGCGTGCGCGAGTTGGGCATCGTGGGGCCGGATGTGCGCGATGGGACGACACGGCTCGATTCACACTTGGGTTTTCAGGAAATGTTCGCCGAGGTTAAGCTCCACGACCTGAGCCCGAACTATGATTTCGTTTCCGTGCGCGCGGGCATTCAGGAGTTCAACGCCGACTTTCGCGGGTTTCTGTTTGTGGATGAGCAGCCGGCGCTGCGCATCTTCGGCAACCTGAAGAGCGACCGCATCGAATACAACGCCGCGTATTTTAATTTTCTGGAGAAAAACACCAACAGCGGATTGAATACTTGGGACCGCCGTAACCAGCAGGTGATTCTGGGCAACATCTATATCCAGGATTTTTTCTTTCCCGGTTACACCGCGGAATTCATCGGCGCCTACAACAAAGATGATGGGGGCCTGCATTACGACGATAACGGATTCCTGGTGCGCCCGGCGCCAGTAGGCAACGTGATTAATCAAGGCACAGGTGCGATTCTGCACAGCATCGAGGTAGGCTATTTCGGGTGGCTCGGCAGCGGCCATATCAAGCGCTTGAATCTGACGCACGCGTTTTATGAAGTTGCAGGCAAGGACACCTTCAATCCGATTGCAGGCGGCCGCGTGACCGTGAACGGCCAGATGGCCGCCGTGGAACTTTCTTATGATCGCGACTGGATTCGCTATCGCATTTCCACCTTCTACGCGTCGGGCGATCATGATCCACGCAGCGGCCGTGCCAACGGTTTTGATTCCATCGTGGACCTGCCGAATTTCGCGGGCGGGCTTTTCAGTTTCTGGAACCGCGAAGGCATTCGGCTGACGGGTTCGGGCGTGTCGCTGACCACCGACGGCAGTCTGCTGCCGAACATGCGCTCGAACAAGGAAGAAGGCCAAGCCAATTTCGTGAACCCAGGAATCTTTCTGATCAACGCCGGCACGGATATCAACATCACGCCAAAGCTGAAGGGATTTGCAAACTTTAATTATTTGCGCTTCATGCGCACGGAGCCCCTGGAGTATGTATTGTTTGCCTCGCCCATCCGCCACAATATCGGCGAAGACGCGGGCGTCGGTGTGGAGTACCGGCCGCCGCTGACGGAGAACATTGTTCTCACTGGCGGCGCTTCGATGCTGCAGCCGGGACAAGGATTCCGCGATATTTATACGGGCCGGACGCTGTTCTCGTTTTTCGGCTCGGCGAAGCTGACTTTCTGAGGTTGGTCGAAATGCAGAAGTGGTTTCAATTCGGGGGATTGCGGGAACTGCGCAGCGAACAAGGACGTTCTCGGCTGCTCGTTGTCTTTTTCCTGGCCGTCTCGTTTTCGCTGGTGTTTCTGGCCTCCTACCGCCCATCGGCGGAAGCTTCCGCGCAAGAGCCGCAAGGTCCGGTGCGCGGCGAATCGCAGGAAGAGGCGATAGCACGGTCTGCTGGCTGCATGTCTTGCCACACCGCGACCGACGAGCCCACGATGCATCCTTCGAAGGGAGTCCATCTAGGCTGCACCGATTGCCATGGCGGAGACAATTCCGTGGTGGTTGCGTCGGGCACTTCACCCGCTTCGGCGGAATATCTGGCGGCGAAAGAGAAGGCACATGTGCAGCCGCGCAATTCGTTCTTCAAGAACCAGACACGAGTGCCGGAACGCGCCTACGCCCACTGGCTGAAGGAATCAGCGGAATACGTGAAGTTCGTCAATCCTGGCGATTTTCGCGTCGCCGGCGAAACCTGCGGCACCCCGGGCTGCCATCCGATAGAAACGCGGCAAGCTTCCACGAACATGATGACTCACACGGGATTCCTGTGGGGCGCGGCGCTCTACAACAATGGCGGCATTCCCTACAAGAACACGGGGTTCGGGGAAAGCTACGATCGCGACGGAAAGCCACAGGCCATCAAGACAATTCCCCCGCCAACGCCGGAGGAGACGCGGACCAAGGGCATTTTGGCGGAACTGACACCGCTCTATCGCTGGGAAATTTCTCAGCCCGGAAATGTGCTGCGCGTTTTCGAACGCGGCGGAGAGAAAAAATCGGAGATCGGCAATCCGAACGGGGAAGAAAATCCCGGGAAACCGGATGACAAGCTGAGCGACCGGGGATTCGGCACGGAGTTACGCACCGACCCCGTCTATCTCGGTTTGCAGAAAACGCGCCTCGTGGATCCGGTGCTTTCGCTGCCAGGAACGGATGATCATGCGGGCGACTACCGCTCCAGCGGTTGCTCGGCCTGCCATGTGATTTACGCGAACGACCGCGATCCGGCACACTCGGCCATTTACGCGAAGTACGGGCACCTCGGCTACACCGCTTCCATCGATCCCACGATCCGCAAGGATGAATCGGGGCACCCGATCCGGCACGCCTTCACGCGCGCGATTCCTTCGAGCCAATGCATGGTCTGCCACGTCCACCCTGGCACGAACATGGTGACCACTTACTACGGCCTGACGTGGTGGGACAACGAAATTGACGGCGACAAAATGTATCCCCCCGAGCAGCGCAACCCCAGCGAAGAGGATCGCTATCAAATGGGGCTGCGCAATCCGGAAGCGGCCGCGGCGCGCGGCCTTTGGGGTGACGATAAATTTCTGGAACAAACCGGCAGTCCGGACTTCAATGCCAAGTTGAAAACCACGCAGTTCGCCGATTTTCACGGCCACGGCTGGGTGTTTCGCGGCGTTTATAATCACGACCGCAAAGGGAACTGGCTGGACAAGGACGGCAAGCTTATCGCCTTCGACGATCCGCAGCGCTTTCAGAAAGCCGTGCACCTCGAAGACATCCACCTTGAAAAAGGGATGCAGTGCGTGGACTGCCATTTCATTCAGGACAATCACGGCAACGGAAAAATCTACGGCGAACCGCGCGCGGCCATCGAGATCGATTGCGTGGATTGCCACGGCACCATTCGTCAGAAGGCCACGCTGGTTACCTCCGGCCCTGCCGCGCCGGATGCGCCACGCGTTGGCGAGCCGCGCGGACGGCATCTGGAAGCACTCCGGACGCCGTTCGGGTTGCGGCGATTCGAATGGCGCGGCGACAAACTGTTTCAGCGCTCGATGACGGATGAAAACGTGGAATGGGAGGTTGTGCAGACCAAGGACACGATCACGCCGGGCAACGTCCACTTCAGCCTGAAATCACTACGCGCGAAATTGCTGAATAAGGATGGCGACACGCTTTCGCAGGTGCCGGGAGACGATTCGCAACTGGCGCACGGCAATTCCTCGATGACTTGCTACGCCTGTCACACCTCCTGGACGCCGACCTGTTTCGGCTGCCACCTGCAAATGACCGCCAACGTGAAACGGCCAATGCTGCATAACGAAGGGCTGATGACGCGCAACTTCACCAGCTACAACTTCCAGGTGCTCCGCGATGACGCATATTTTCTGGGCGTGGACGGCACGGTGACCGGCCACCGCATCGCCCCAGCGCGCTCTTCGTGCGCGGTGCTGGTGAGTTCGCAAAACGCGAACCGCGAATGGCTCTATTACACACAGCAGACCATTTCCGCCGAGGGCTTTTCCGGCCAGGCCTTCAGTACTTTCGTGCCTCACACCGTGCGCGCCAAAGAGACCAAGCAGTGTTCCGACTGCCACGTTTCGAAAGAGAACGACAACAACGCCTGGATGGCGCAGTTGCTGCTGCAAGGCACGAACTTCATGAACTTCATGGGCCGCTATGTGTACGTGGCCACAGGAAACAAGGGATTCGAAGCTATCACGGTGGCGGAGCACGATGAGCCGGAAGCCATTTACGGGAGCGATCTGCAGCGTCTCGCGTACCCGGACGACTTCAAGAATTTTGTGGCGCACGACCGGCAGCTGCACCCCGTTGCTACGCACGAAGGAACCATTTTCGATATTCAGGCACGCGGGGAATATGCCTACACGGCGAATGGCAAAGGTGGGTTGCGTGTTTACGATATTGCGAATATCGACAACAAGGGATTTTCCGAGCGCATGACCACGGCTCCCGTCTCGCCCGTGGGCCAGCGCTTCTACGTGCCGACCAAAGACGCGGTCTCGGTGGCTTCGCCTACGACATTGGGCGTGGATCCGCTGCGCGCGCGCCTCAAGGAAAACGAAGAGCAACCCATTCATCTGATTTACGGCTTTCTTTACGTGGCGGACCGTGAAGAAGGGCTGGTGATTATCGGCACGCCCAGTTTGAAAGCGAAAAGCCCGGGAGTCGGAACGTTGCTCGACGGCAATCCTGCCAACAATTTCCTCCAGCGTGGGTTGACGTTTAATCCCGGCGGCGCGTTGACAGGTGCGCGGCGCATCACCACCGTTGGAACCTTTGCTTATGTGTTGACGGATAAGGCGCTCGTCGTCGTGGACCTCGACAATCCGCTGGCGCCGAAAATCACCGCCACGATTGGCGCTCCTGCCTTAAATGATCCTCGCGCCGTGGCCGTGCAGTTCCGCTACGCGTTTGTGGTGGACCGCGAGGGGCTTAAAGTCCTCGATGTAACAAATCTTGCCGAGCCCAAGGCGGTTCCGAACGCGATGGTTCCGTTCGAAGATGCGCGCAACGTCTATGTCGCCCGCACGTACGCTTACGTTTCTGCCGGCAAACAAGGGCTGGGGGTTGTGGATGTAGAGAAGCCCGAATCGCCAAAGCTCGATCAGATATTCACCGCCAACGGTCAGATAAACGACGTCAACGACGTGAAGATCGGCATGGTAGCGGGAAGCGCGTTCGCATTTGTCGCGGATGGAAAAAATGGCATGCGCGTCCTGCAGATCGTCTCGCCCTGGGACGACCCCGCGCACTTCTCCGGCTTCAACCCACGGCCAACGCCGAAGCTCATTGCCACCGCACGCACCACAGGCCCAGCGCTGGCAATCTCAAAAGGCATCGACCGTGACCGGGCCGTGGATGAATCCGGCAACCAGTTGGCCGTGTTCGGCCGGCGCGGCGCTCGGCCCATGACCTGGGAAGAGTCCCAGAGGCTATACTTGAGGAACGGTCAGGCGTATACGGTTACGGATGAGCCGGAAAACCAGCCCAAACAGGGTGCGGATGCTGCCAGTTCGGGGAGCTGGCTGGATCGGGCGCGTTCTTGGCTACTGGGTGGGCGTTAGGGCCCCGGCGATGGGCGACGGTTATCGCTTTTTCTTTGCTTTTTAATCTCGAAAACCCGCTCCGCAAACCCCTGATTTCAAAGTAGTTCTCACCCTAACCCTTTTTCCTTCAACCATTTACCTTTCAGCTGCATCTAATTAGTTTCTAACGGTCCATTCACGCATTCCGTTCATGACACCCATCAAAATTATTCGTGAGGTGCTGGGGGGGAATTTGGTTAACGTGGAAGAGGAGACGCAACACCGGCCTGCCAGCCCGATTCTGGCCCGCTAGCGGCGGGCATAAGGAAGCCCTCCTGGGTGAGGGGATAAAAGGAGCAAGACCTAAATGCTAAAGCAATATCTTCTGGCCAGTGATTTTGACCAGACCTTGAGTTTCAACGACTCCGGCGTGGCGCTGAGCGAGTTGATCGGGTTCCATAGCTTTCACGAGAAAGTGAAGGGGCTGTCGGAAATGAACCTGGTGCAGCAGGGCGCCGAACTGCCTTATCTGATTCTGCACGACCCGGAATTCCGCAGGGTGCGCAAGGAGCATCTGGTGGAAACAGGGAAGCGCATCCGGCTGAAGTATGATGTGGACTTGTTCGCGCGATCCCTCGACAGTTTCACCGGAGACTACAAATTCACGTTCTATGTGATTTCGGCGGCGCCCCAGGAAATCATTCAGTCGGCGCTGGAGGGCATCGTTCCTCCGGACCATATTTTTGGGACGAAGTTCCGCTACAACGAGGCCACTGGAGAGGTGGACTCCATTATCCGCGCATCGGCCGGTTGGGGGAAGATTACCGTGCTCGAGGAACTGCGCGCAACGCTGGGCATTAGCCATGATCACATCATCTACATGGGAGACGGAAGCTCAGACCTGCCGGTAATGATGCATGTGAACCAGTATGACGGACTAACCATCGCGGTTTCCGAGGCGAAGCTCATCTCGCGCATTGCGCGCCGCACGGTGCTGAGCGACAACGCCATGAGCGTGCTGGTCCCCGTGCTCGAAGAGGTGATGCACTGGGATTCCCCGGAAATCCGCCGGTTTTTCGCTTCGCACGGGCTGATGCTTCGCGAATGGGACAAGATCCGCACGGATATGCTAACCATCGAAGACAACATGGTGCCAAATGCCGAGACCGTCCAATAAGGGAGAAGTAAAGAAGTAATGAGGTAATGAAGTAAAGAAAAAACGTTCCGATTTGAGGGGGAGCGCTCCGATGTTGCGCTCCCTTTCTATTTGGCCCGGACGCTCATTTCGCGTTGACGACGCGCTTCACCGCTTTTTGTTATCCTTTGGTTTTCGGGGAGGATGCCGTGGCGCGCAAGAACGTTCTGATGATCGTCGGAGATTATGTCGAAGATTATGAAGTGATGGTGCCGTTTCAGGCGCTGCTGATGGTGGGCCACGCCGTCCACGCCGTGTGTCCCGGCAAGAAAGCCGGCGAAGTGGTGCGCACGGCAATTCACGATTTCGAGGGCGACCAGACGTATTCCGAGAAGCGCGGCCACAATTTTTCGCTGAACGCCACATTCGACAACGTGAAGGCCGAAGACTACGACGCACTGGTGATTCCCGGCGGGCGCGCGCCGGAATACATTCGCCTGAACGCGAAAGTGCTGGACATTGTCCGGCATTTTGCCAACGCGAAAAAGCCAATCGCCGCGCTTTGCCACGGCGCACAAGTGCTGGCCGCGGCAGGGGTGCTCGATGGAAAAAAGTGCAGTTGCTATCCGGCGGTTTCGCTGGAGGTGACACGCGCGGGCGGCACCTATGTGGACGTGGCCATGACCGAAGCGGTGGTGGATGGCAACCTGGTCAGTGGCCCGGCGTGGCCGGCGCATCCCGCGTGGCTGGCGAATTTTCTGAACGTGCTGGGGACGCGGATCGAAGCGTAATTCCCCGCAAAGGTCCATGCAAAATTTCGATTGGCCGGTGCGGGTAATTTCATGGCGTCTTGCCCCTTCCGAAAACGCATGGTTCCGGCCATAATCATTTGTTTTGCTAATCTACACTGAGGCGATCCGGGCGACATGGCAAACATCAACGTAAAAAAAGGCGTGATCGGAATCCTGACGGGAGGTGGTGACGTTCCGGGGTTGAATCCGGCCATCCGCGCGGTCACGTTCCGCGCTCTGCGCGAGGGTTACGAGGTCATCGGCATCCGCCGCGGCTGGGCCGGCCTGGTGGACATGATCCGCGATGAGAACCACGACAATTCGAATAATTTTCAGCGGCTCACCGAAGACGTCGTGAATCGCGCGGGCCGCACCGGCGGCACGTTTCTGCATTCTTCCCGGACCAATCCCGCGCGGGTCAGCAAAAGCAGCGTGCCGGACCACCTGAAGAGCGAATACAACGCTGAGAAGAACGACTTGACTCCGGAAGTGCTGAAGAACCTGGCGTGGCTGGGCGTCGAGTACATGATTCCCATCGGTGGCGACGACACGCTGAGCTATGGCGTGCGCCTCTATCAGGAAGGTGTGCGTGTGGTGGCCATCCCGAAGACGATGGACAACGACGTGCCCGGCACGGATTACTGCATCGGCTTCAGCACTTGCATCACGCGCACCATCCAGATGACCAACGCGCTGCGCACCTCGGCGGGCTCCCACGAACGCTTCATGGTGCTGGAAGTTTTCGGCCGCTATGCGGGCTTTACCGCGATGCTGCCCACAATGGCCGGTGCAGCACACCGCTGCGTGATTCCCGAACACAAATTCAAGATCGACCAGTTGACCGAACTCCTCGTGAACGACCGCAACCGGAATCCCAGCCGCTATGCGATTGTGCTGGTTTCCGAAGGCGCGATGTTCGAAGGCGGCGAAATGGTTTTCCAGAAAGACGCGGCAGACGCCTTTGGCCACAAGAAACTCGGCGGAATCGGCGACCTGGTTTCCGAAGAACTCGCCGAGCTTTCCCCGAAATTCAACAAAGGCAAGAAAATCGAGTGCATCAACCAGAAGCTGGGTTATCTGGTGCGCTGCGGCGACCCGGACGCCATCGATTCCATCGTGCCGATGGCCTATGGCAATCTGGCGCTGGACCTGCTGCTCAACCGCATTCACGGCCGCCTGGTGGTGCTGAAAAACGGCCGCTACGACAACATGCCCATCGAAACCGTCACCGCCACCAAGAAATTCATCAACATCAAGGAACACTACAGCACGGAGCGCCTGCGTCCCGTCTTCAAAAGCTTCGAAATGAAGCCGCTGTTCCTGATGACCAGCGAATTGTCCTAGACGGCGGCCGGTCAATTTCAGGTCTCTCCGTTAGCCAGGACCTCGCGCCAAAACTCCGGTTCCATTGACTTAAGTGAGCAGAGAGTTGTACTTAGCTACTTTCCGTCGCAAATATAGCGCATTGCAGTGTGCGTTTGTGCACTTTGGGGCGATGCGGTCATGTTGAAGTGTAGCTTTTCACGTTGCTGCCGCGTCTGAAGAAATCAAAGGAGGCAGCGTGATCAAACTGCGGCATCAGCAACCGAGTTTGTGGCACAAGGGGCTAGCGAAAGATATCGAAGATTTGTGGGAACCGTGGATGAGAGAAGTGGACCAACTGCTGGAAGACGCGACATTGGTAGAGGAGGTATACGAAGCGCAAGGGAAGCGTCATCCCAAGAGCCAGAGCCGAGGGCGAACGCAGACACCGGCAGAAGTCGTGCTGAGGCTATTGATCCTGAAGCATGTACGGAACTGGAGCTACGACACGCTGGAGCGAGAAGTACGCGCGAATCTAGTGTATCGCGCGTTCACACGCATCGGAGACGAGAAAGTGCCGGATGCGAAGACCCTGGCGCGACTGGGACAAGCCATCGGGCCGGAAGTGATTGGGAAGCTGCATGAACGATTGATGGAGTTGGCGCGCGACCGGGGCGTGGTGCAAGGGCGGAAGATGCGGGTGGACACCACCGTAGTCGAGACGAATATTCACTATCCGACCGATAGCAGTTTGCTGGGGGACGGTGCCCGTGTGCTGACGCGGACGATGAAGAAAGTCGAGAAGGCTACTGGTGGACTGAAGAAGCGCATTCGTGACCGCATGCGTAGTGTGAACAAGAAGGTGATGGCCATCGCCTTGGCGGGGCGGCTAAAAGGTTCCGAGGGCGAGGAACGACGCATGCAACGCTATTAGGAACTGGTAAGTCTAACGCGAAAGATTTTGCATCAAGCGGAAGAAGTGCTGAAGGAAACGCAGAAGTTTCCTAGTCGTCGCCGGGCAGCGCGGCTAAAGCCGCTTCGAGAAATCCTGGAAATAATGACCGAGCGTGTGCGACAGGTGCTACGACAAACCAAGGCGCGAGTCTTTCAAGGGATCACGCAGTATCCGAATAAGATCCTGAGTGTTTTCGAGCCACACACGGAAATCATTCGCAAAGGGAAAGCCAGCAAGCCGAACGAGTTCGGCAACCTGGTTAAAGTGCAGGAGGCCGAAAACCAGATCATCACGCACTATGAAGTGTTCGCCGAACGTCCCGACGATTCCGAACTGCTGGTTCCCGCAGTAGAACAACACCAGCGTCAGTTCGGGCATGCGCCACGAATGGTAGCCGCCGACAGCGGGTTCTACAGCCAAAAGAATGAAAGAACTATTCAGGCGATGGGAGTGAGGCGCGTGGCGGTGCCAAGTCGGAGTACGAAAAGTAGTGAGCGGAGGAAGATGCAGCGAACGCGTTGGTTTCGGTCGGGACAGCGCTGGCGCAGCGATGGGTCGGTCTTGGAGTCATCGCGGACAACATCATTCAGATCGGCCACCATCTCGCTGCGCAAAACGCATAGAGTGACACCTGCCCTCGCCTCGTAGGGCAAATGCGAGGTAGGCAGGAATTGAATACACAAGCAGCGGTAGTGGATCTCCAGAGGTCGATTGGCTTATCTAAAATCGATCATTTTGCGACGGAAAGTAGCTAGAGCGTATTGCATAACCTGGCTAAGTTATTGATTCCATTGAGGTGAAAAGGGATTATGCAACAACTTCTAGTAATATACAGAAGTGCGCCCAAATGAGACATGTCCACAATTCGACGATTACAAAGTGGCTGTCCCTCGTTCTACTGGCCTTTTTTCAAGTGATGTGCCCAGCTTCCTCGGCGCAGATCGCTGTGAATCCAGTTACGAACAAAATCTATGCCGTAAATGAAACCTTGCCTTACGTAAACGTCATCGACGGAGTCACGCACGAACTTACCAGCATCGACATTGGTGGCACGCCTGGGTCCATCGTTGTGAATCCTGTGACGGACAAAATCTACGTAGGGTATCTTGCAACAATCCGCGGAAACTCCGCCGTTGCGGTCATAGACGGGGTTGAATCCAGTAAGTGTGGCTGTTAACCCTACAACGAACAAGGTCTACGTTGGCAATTGGAACAGCGCAGAAGCTACGATAATCGATGGAGCAACAAATGCAACAATGAGAGTCCCGATTGCAGGCCGAAGCGAGGGCCAGTCTATCGCAATAAATCCCATGACCAATAAGATCTACGTCGGTTCTTATGCTCAAAGTAAGAGGATCACTGTGGCTGATGGCCTCACAAACCAAACGAGAGCCATTCAGACGGCTGGGTATGTTTTTGGTCTGGACGTAAACCCTGTTACGAACAAAATCTACGTCGCGAATGCCTACGTTGGGAAAGTCACAGTCATCGACGGTTCCTCAGATCGCGTGACCACACTTAGCGTAGGGCGTTTTCCCACCTCGCTGGCGGTCAATCCAGTTACGAACAAGGTTTACGTGGCCAGCAGTGAACCTTGCGGAGGTATCGCGGTGATTGACGGCAAGACAGAAGAAGTGACCAAAATCAAGACTGGGGCTGAATTAACCACAGTTGCCCTTAACACTGCGACGAACCAAATATACGCCTACGAACCCGAGAGTGTGACTATCATCGACGGTGCTACCAACAAAACGACGAACATACTATTGCCAATCCAGCCCAAGATGCCGCGCTATGGCGACAATTCAGCCTGTCGCTAGTCAGCTCTCGGTAAGTCGCGTAACCGGAAGCTGACCAACTACCCTCCTAACAATTGTTGCGGTCGCGGGAAGGCACTTGCGCGCCTGTGTTTCTTCCTGCATCCTTACTGGGCTCACCGGCGCCCGCTGCCGCAGGTATCCAGCAACGAGGGTTTCCATGCTCGAGACTCCCGCTCCAGGCCCAAACCCGATCACCAGCCGCCAGGCCCTGATCGTCGATTCCAATCCCGAACTGAACCGCCTGCTCAGCAGCTTGTTCCAGCGGGAAGAGTGGAAAGTGCGCGTGGCCGCCAGCAACGCCGAAGCGCTGGAGTTGGCGAAAGCGCAGGCCTACGACCTGATCATTACCGGTGAACGCTCCACCGGAAAGGAAGACATCGAACTCCTGCGCCGGCTGCGGATGGTGCGCCCGCACACGCGCCTGATCATAGTGACCGACGAGTTCACGCCGGGCGACGTGCTGGCGGCGATTCGCGAGCGCGCCTTCAGCTATTTTTCCAAGCCCTTTTCCTACGAACGCCTCGAGGAAATGATCCGCGTCGCCATGAGCGAGCCTTACTGGGACGACGGCATCGAAGTCCTCTCCGTGGTGCCCAACTGGATCCGCCTGTGTGTGCGCTGCGATCTGGCCACCGCCAATCGCCTGCTGCAGTTTTACCGCGAAGCTTCTGACTTGCCTGATGAGGAGACCGAGCAAGTGGCCGCCGCTTTTCGCGAAATCCTCATCAACGCCATGGAGCATGGCGCGAACTTCGATCCCTCGCAGCATGTCGAGGTGAGTTATGTGCGGACAAAACGCATGGTGCTTTGCCGCGTAAAAGATCCCGGCCAGGGATTTTCTCTCGAAGAACTGCAGCATAGCGCCATCGCCAACCCGGAAGACGATCCCTTCAAGCACATGGACACACGCGAAGCGATGGGCAAGCGCCCGGGAGGATTTGGCATCCTGATGGCCAAGCGCTTGGTGGATGATTTGATTTACAACGACAAGGGAAACGAAGTCCTTCTGGTCAAGTATCTGGATAAACCCGCCGCGGTTTCCACTTCTTGAAGCCCTAGGAAATCTCCTCGCTCAAAACAAGAGCGGGGCAAGCCATACTGCCTTGCCCCGCCTCTCCGTCCAACCTCGAAGAGAATCTATTGGTTCAGTTTGAATGTCACGACGATATTCATCTGCACCGCCACTGGCTGATCATTCAGATACGTCGGCTGATACTTCCACTGCTTCACGGCGGCCATGGCCGAGTCAATCAGCAGCGGATGCCCGGAGACAACCTTCATCTCCACCACGTTTCCGTTTTCATCCAGAACGGCATCAATCACCACGACGCCTTGCAGGTGCGTCGCCAGCGCCAACGGAGGATACCTGGGTTCCACGCGCTTGATCAATTGCGGTTCGCGCACCCGGCCGCCAACGCGGACTGGCGCTTTCGGTTTGAGTTCCTTCGGTGCGAGGGGAGCTACTGCTGTCGTGCGAATTCCCCCAATCACTCCGCCGATAACGCCTCCCATGCTTCCGCCGGCAACGCCACCGGGTACGCCACCCGGAATTCCATCGATTCCGGCATCTTCCGGAAGGGGTGCTTCCTTGATCTGTGCAACGTTTCTCGGGATCGCGGTCGGTGCCAGGAGCTTCCCGGCATTTTCGAACACGCGATGGGTCGGGGGCGCCTTTACGGACGCCACCGCGGGCGCGGGCGGCGGTGGTGGCGGCGGAGGGGGCGCAATCAGAAACGTGGACGCAAGCTGCTTCAGGTTGATCGTGTCCGTGAAATAGAGGCCCGCCAAGATTGGAGCCGCGAGAATGGTCAGGTTGAGGAACAACGACAGGAAAAAGTTGAATCCCTTCGTGCCGGTCTTCATGCGGTTCGTTTCAATCATGGAAGACTGAAACGTGCCCTCTTCGAGATATTTCCGGGGCACTGAAGGAGTTTCAACGGCAGTAGGTTTGGGTTTCGGCTGCTCAAGAACGAGAGTTTCAACGTTCGCGGCCTGTGCAGCATCAACTTCGGAAGGGAGTTCTACTTGGGTGGACGGAGTCATGGGCCCTTTCCTCCATCCAACTTGGCGCAACTCCCGTGCCACTTGGCACACTAGCAATTTGCAGAAAACAAGCGGGTTAGTCGCTGTTTTGGGGTGGAGAGAACACGTGTGTGAGCCAAGCGGCCCAGTTTCTCACGCACCTGCGTGAACTCACTCACCATGGCCGGCGGCAAGTCGCATCGCAAGGAAATAAAGGACGATCGCCGCGGCCAGTCCTACCGCGATCAGGAATCTCCTCCAACGCGGCTCCGGCTTGTCTTCCAGCAGATCGCCAATCGACGCACTCAGAAAATAAACCTCGATCCAGGCGGAGAGACTCGCTGCTACTTCGACCAGTCCAAACTGGCGGAACAACGCAAACAGAAAGGTCGCACCGCACGTGACGGCACACAGCCCCGTGACGACGATCACCAGGATGTGTGCTTTCGTGTTGGGCGCGCTTGCAGCAATGTCTTCCATTGCCATTCTTCTATCACGTAACTGCTACTCTCTGCCAATCTCAAGGCAAGAATCTCGAAGGGAATTTTGATGTCCTTTGGCGCGAGAATCCGGCCCTCCACTTTCCTTTTCAAAGGGGATCGGCTATTTCCCGCCGGTTTGCAGCGCGGGGAGCACGTACGTGGGCTTCACTTCCTTGCGACGCGACCAATCGTGATATGTGTGGCATTCAAAACACCGCGACTCAGCATGGTCCGGGCCTGGGGCGTGGCAGGTTTTGCAAATCGCCAGATTCGGGATCAGGATGTCGCTGGTTTCCTTGCTTGCGAGCGAGCCGGGATGGCAGCCGATGCAGGCGAACCCCCGGTGCGCATCGTGGTCGAAGCGCGCGTGGGGTATCCAGCGCTGTGTCAGTTGCGCGTCCGCCACGCGGGGCAAATCGCTCCCCGGAACCATGTTCAGCGCGTGGCATTGTTTGCAAGTCTTACGCCAGAGCAACTCTTCCGCGTCGGCCGTGCGTTCGTTGACCCACTGCGCGGGAGCCAGCACGCGCACTTCGGGCGGAATCGGCTTCCCGGTCAAGTCGCGGCTCGGATCGCGCACCACGCGCACTTCCGCCGGATGCGCGGCAATGTACTCTTGAAATTTCTTGACCAGAAACGCATGGACCACCTCCGGCTTGTCGTGCGGGACGCCAGTGTCAAAGCGTTTGTCGAAGGTGAGCAAATGGCAATCCGCGCAGGCGGTGGCAAAGCGCACCGGCGCCATATAAGCACGCGGCATGATGCGTCGCGGCCGCAAAGTTCCGGCGTTCAACGGCAGGAGGACATCCTTGTCTTCGTAGGTGACTTTGGCGTCGACGTAATCGGAGTCGGCGTAGGGCCACGAGCCTTTGTAACCCTCCGGGCGATGGCAGTCCCAGCATTCCATCTGCACGATCGGGCCATTGGGTCCGCGGCGGATGGGCTTCATGTGCAGGTAATGATTCAGCAGAATCGTGCCTGGGTCCTTTGCGCCGGGACGATGGGCCCCGATTTCCGGATGGCCATCCTCGAGCGTCTTGATATGTGCGTAAAAGGGCAGCGCGCCCGCGGCCACTTTCAGATTTGAATGGCATTCGGAGCAACTGATGTTGCTGGAAGCGACGATGTTGACGCGCCCGCGATGCTCCACGTGGCAGGTGGCGCAAGTTGGCACGTCCGCCCGAACCTGCTCCTCGTGATGCACCGGTCCGTCATGGCAGGCCAGGCAGGCCGAGTCCGCCGCCTGCGCGGAAAACGCGCCGGCTTTCTGCACGTGGCACGACTCGCAGTGCTTTTCCAGCACGGCGTGAGCGCTGCTCATGCGTCCGCTCGAATAAACACTGGAGTCGCGGGAGAGTCCGCGCCACGCGATCCACCCGAGGGCCACCAGCGGCGCCAGAATCACCAGAAACAGCCGCGCGCGCTTGAACAGCGTGGGCCGCTTGAAATAGTTCAAGTCGATCCGCTGCGCGACGCTTTTGGTTGTGCGTGTTCGTGCCAAGAGCTACTCGTCACTCCTCGAAACTTAATACCGTAGCGCCATCACTGCGTGGATGGCGCCCAGCAAAATCAGTGCCAGCGACAACGGGATGTGAATCAACAGCCAGCCGTGCAGCCAGCGATGCAGCAACTCTTGTTTCATCAACTGCCGCGTTTCGTCGCAAATGTCCTGCAGGTCGTCGAGGGCCGGATGTGCCGCGGGCGGCATCACGCGGCGCAGCGCCGCAAACGCGCTCTTGGCCCGCTCCGGGTCGCCGAGCCGCTGGCGCTGCCAGAACGGCGCCTCGAGAAACGCACGAACCTCGGAAAAGTAAAAGACGCGAAGGGGCTTACTTTCCTCCTCGCTGAGCAAAATGATTTCCGGCGCCATGGCCACCGCCGCACTGGCGCCCGCGCTGATGGCTGCGGAAGTGCGAAGGGGCACGGCCGACGCCGCAATGGGGCGCAGCGCGGTGAAACCGCCGGCGCGCTGCCCTTCATCCACTTCCTTTACCAGGCCCAGGCGGCCGCAGACACTTTCGACCAGTTTGTCGGCCTCCATGCGCAGCGCTTTGCGCACGTTGCCGATTTCGTCGTAGATAGTCTCGAGCGGCACGTCGTTGGTCATTAGTTTCGGAACGAAATGCTGCAGCGCCGCGCCATAGACGCCGCTGCCGACGACGATGATCGTCAACCACATCAACACGCGCGTCAGCGTGCCGCCGAAATGAAAACCGCCATGGAACAAAATCATCGGCAGGCTCAGGAGTCCCAGCCACAAATGGCCGCGCATCCACGCCTGCGCGCGGCCCAGCCGCCACGTTGGCACGCGCTTGCGCGCCCCCAGCAGCGCCGCGAAAATCATGAACGCGAAACCCGTGATGCCATAAACCAGGCCCATGAAGCTACCGCCGCTTGGCCCCGCCGGCGATTGCGAAACGTAGATCACATACGCCATCGCGCTCACCGCCACGATCACCAGCGACGCCAGGGCCCATCCGCGCTGTGTCTGGTCCATCCTCATGCGCTTGCGCTCACCTCCGGCTTCCTTGGCTGAGAATTTGCCCGAAAAACTGGCGCGGGTCCACGCGATGCGCCGCGTCGTGCGGGCAGGCATAGACGCAGCTCGGTTCTTTCAAGTGCGTGCAGAGATCGCAGGAGGTGGCTTTCTGTTTGACGACGGCTTTCTTGCGCCCCATTTGTTCGGGATCGTCAGCCATGACCTCGAACGGGTGCAGGTTGATATTGCCGTATGGGCAGTTGCGAGCGCAAAGGCCGCAACCGATGCACCAGTCTTCGATTATGACTTCGAGCGAATTGCGGCGGCGGATGGAGCCCACCGGGCAGCCCACCATGCAGAGCGGGTCGCGGCACTGCCGGCAGGAAGTGGCCACCAGGTAGTTTTCGAAGCGCAGGCCGTCGCGGACCAGGCGGGTCACGCCGTCATGCGCATCCGCGCAGGCGTTCACGCAGGCGTCGCAGCGCGTGCAGTTCTGCAAGTCGAGGATCAGCAGGCTCTGCGCTTCCATCAATCCCTGCGAGAGGAACTGGTCGAGCGGCACGCGCTCCAGCATCTGCAGCCGCTGTTCGTTGGCGGCACGGCGCTCTGCCGCGACTTTCTCCAGGCCCGCGCGGATATTCGGGTAGCGCCCGACCATGTCGCGAAAATCGTCCCCGGAGATTTTCACCACTTCCACATGGTCGAGCGCCGTGCAGGTGGCCGTGCGGAAGCCGCCGCCGAGCAGACCGATTTCGCCAAAGTAATCGCCGCGCGAGAGATACGCCAGAACGAGTTCACCGCCGGGATACTCCTCGGTGATTTTCACGAAACCGATGCGCACCAGGTAAAAGCTGTCGGCAGGGTCGCCCTGCCGGGCAATGATCTGCCCCGGCGCGTAACGCACCAGCTCGATGCTTTCTTTCAGGTGCTCAATGAAATCGGGGGAGAGCTCCGCGAACATCGGCACGCCACGTAGATGATTTTCCAGCGCGCGCCGGCGGTAATTCTGATCGATCTGCGCCCGGAAGGTTTTGTTTTTCTGCATGATGTCGAGCACGTTACGCAGCATTTCGTATGCGACGACATCGGTTAGCGCACGCACCGTGGCCGAGCGTGGATAGAAATTCATGCAGGTCATTTCACCGAAGAGATCGCCGGGGCCGAGCTCGGCGACGGGATTGCCATACGCGAGGTCTACCGACGCATCGATCGGAATCGTACGGTCGTGTGTTTCCTCAGCGCGCTTGTCTTCTTCACGGCCAACCAGCGAACTCTTCAGCCGTTTGAAGAACCCGAGCGCGCCGCCTTCCGTTTTCACGTGTGCGATCGGAGTCGAAATCGCAACCTGCGCCTTGCCCTCCAAAATGTAAAACGCCGTGGAACCGAAATCACCTTCCTTGCAAATCAAGTCGCCCTTGCGGAAGCGCCGCCGCACGATGGCGCCGCGGTTGAGTTCCAGGAACGTGCCGGAAACGCCGGCGAAGACGGGCAGCTTGTGCAACTCTTCGGAAGTGAGCGCCGCATCCGTTCCCGCGGCCAACGCCGTGCCCACCACGCCCTTGTTCGTCAGCGCGCCGGTAGGGCACGACACCATGCACTCCCCGCAGGAGATGCACGTCGAATCGCCCATCGGCGCGTTCAGATCGAACGCGATGCCCGCGGAATAGCCTTTCCCCATGCGGCCCAGCACGAAGTTGTTCTTGACCTCGTCGCAGCCGCGGATGCAGCGGTCGCACAGGATGCACGCGTCATGGTCCACGGCGATGGCAAGGGAAGAATCGTCCTGGCCGCGGGAAATGCTGCGCCGAGGAAACCGTGACGTGCCGATGCCCGCTTGTTTCGCGAGGGTTTCCAGCTCGCAATCGCCGGAATGCTGCTGCCGCGCGCAGGGCGAGGGATGATCGGCCATCAAGAGTTCCAGCAGCGTTTTGCGCGCCGCCAGAACCTTTTCGGAATTCGTCTGCACCTTCATCCCCGGCTCGACGGGCCGCACGCAAGCCGCGCCGAGCACGCGAGCGCCGGTATCCACCACGCACAGGCGGCAAACGCCGACGGGTGTTTGGCTTTGCAGGTGGCACAGTGTGGGAATGGTGATGCCGTTCATGCGCGCGGCATCGAAGACGGTCGTGCCCGGCGGCACCTGGACGGTTTTTCCGTCTATGGTGAGTTCGATCATGCCCGCGGGCGTCATGGCCGGATCCCCACGCGCGGCAGGTCCGTAAGTTTGTTCGCGGCGGAGAAGCAGATGCCGCTGGGGCATTGTCCTTTCAAAACGTGCGCTTCCACTTCCGCGCGAAAATGCTTCAGCACGGATTGAATCGGGGCGGGAACGATTTGCCCCAAGCCGCAGATGGAGGTCTGGCTCATGGCGGCGGAAAGATCGTCCACGAGTTTCAGGTCGGCCGCGAATTGTGACTCGCTTACGCCTCCCTGCGTCCAGCGCGTGATCAGTTCGACCATTTTTTGCGATCCCATGCGGCACGGCACACATTTGCCGCACGATTCGTTGCGGTAAAACTTGGTGGAGTTGAGGGCCATGTCCAGCATGCAGGTTGTTTCATCGCAGACCACAATGGCGCCGGAGCCCAGCATCGAACCGGCGTCGGCCAGCGCCTTGAAGTCTAGCTTCACGTCCACCATCGAGGCCGGCAGGTAGCCCGAAGACGGCCCGGAAGGCGCAAACGCTTTCAATTTCTTGCCGCCGCGAATCCCTCCCGCATGGCCGAAAATCACGTCGCTCATCGAAGTGCCCATCGGCACCTCGAAGACGCCGGGGTGCTCGACCTGGCCGCTGACGCCGACAAATTTCAATCCGCGCGAGCCGCCGACGCCGGCCGCCTTGAACCATTCGACGCCACGGGCCAGAATTTGCGGCACATTGGCAAACGTCTCGACATTATTAATGACCGTCGGCTTTTGCCACAGCCCCAGTTGGCCCGGGAAGGGAGGTTTGTTGCGAGGCTCGGCGCGATGCCCTTCAATCGCCTCGATCAGAGCGCTCTCTTCGCCGCAGATGTAGCCGCCAGGACTGACAAAAACCTCCAGTTCAAAATCCAGGTCGCCGCCGAGGATTTTCTTTCCCAAGACTCCCGCTTTGGCGCAACGCCGCAGTTCTTCGCCGAAAATCTCTTCCTGCAACGGATATTCGTGGCGAATGTAGAAAATTCCTTTTTTCGCACCGGTTACAAGTCCCGCGATGGCCATGCCCTCGATCACCAGGTGCGGCAGATGGCTGATGATGAAGCGGTCTTTAATCGTGCCGGGTTCGCTCTCATCGGCATTGCAGACGATGTACTTAAGGGGGTCCGCCTGTTTCCGCACCAGGTCCCACTTCATCGAAGTGGGGAACCCCGCGCCGCCCATCCCGCGAAGCTCCGCTTCCTTCAAAAGAGCCAGCACGCCATCCCAATCTCGGCTCGAAACCAGGCGGCGCAGTACCCCGTACTTTTCGCCGTCGCCATACGGATCCGAAGCGCAAGCCACTCGCGCCACGTCGGGGTGTTCGGCGCGGAGATGATCCCCGCGAATCGCCTGGCCCGCGAGATCCTCAACCTTGTCGGCATTTACGTTGACAAAAATCTCATCATTCACGGCCACGGCCGGCGCCTGATCGCAGCGTCCCAGGCAACTCACGTCCTTCATGTCCACGTCTTCCGCCCGCATCCCGGCGAAGCGCCGACGCAGTTCCGCGCGCAACTCGCAGGAGCCGTTCAGATGGCAGCTCATGTCGTCGCAGATACGCACTTCGGCCTTTGCAGGCGGTGTCAGATGAAAATGCGGGTAAAAGCTGGCCACACTGTGAATCTGGTAGAGCGGGGTCTGCGTTCGTTCGGAAAGGGACTGCAACTCCGCCTTTGGCAGATACCCGAAACGCAGTTGGATGGCTCGCAGTTCGTCGAAGATCACGGGGTCAGGTCTCGGGAAACTGCACCGTATCGCGCAAAGGCCGGCGCACTTCCAGAAAAATGTTACCCCGCATACTAGGTTTCTCCGGGCCGCTTGTAAATAGGGAGGTTTAAGGCCGTTCTAAGACGCAAGGAAGTCTTGTGACGGCGTAAACATCCGCCCATTTCGTTATGCGAACGTCAGAAACCTGTGCGCCTACTTCTTTGGCTGTGCTGTGGGAGGCAGAATGCCATTCAGCCGCAGATACATCGCCGCGGAGCCGTAGTGATCAGCCCAGCCGCTGGCCAAAATCAGCGCCGCCATGGCGCGTGGGGCCTGAAAGCGCCCGAAGAAGTCCATGTTGTCGCCCATTTTGGCGTCATTGAGGTTCGCCAGCGTGGTACTGCAGAAATCAAATGAAGCCTTCGCCGCGGCCTGCAGCTTATCCTTCGAATCCGTTTCCTTGAGTTCGTCCACTTTCGGCGCTGGAACGTCGGCGAGCTTCGAGCACATGTTGTTGTTGAACTCCGTGATGTGAATCACCAGGTGCGCGAAGGTGTTGTGGTCTGGGGTAGGCTTGAAGCCGAATTTGTCCGCAGGCATGGCGTCAATGGCCGCGAGCGTGTTTTTCTGCTGGCGCGGCAGGAGAATCCGCAGCGAAGTCGCCACGGGATCTTTTGCCGGTGCGGAGGTTTGCGGCGGTGCGGATTGAGCTGCGGCATAGCTCACAAAAGTGCAAAGAAATACCAGGGTGGCGATAATGTTTTTCATGGAGCGACTCCCTCGTTTCGTCGAATGCGGTGGTTGATTTTTGGTATGACGATTTTCCGGCAGCCCTCAAATCGCCGGTCATCATACACTTCTCCTTGGACGGCGGCCAACGAAAATGGGTTCCGTCTGCTTTTATTTCCGCCGCTTCCGCGCAATTCTCCAACGCCGCAAAAATTGTTGAACGATAAAGCAGCGACGGCATTTTCCAGCGTTGACTTCCTGGCCTCGAGGAATATATAAAGCATCAGCACATTTCGCGAACCCCGCATGGTCTTTCAACGCAAGCCAGCACTCGCTCGTACCGCTGTCCTCGCCGCGGTCGTCTGTTTTGGCCTGCTCCCCGCGCATTCCGCTTCCACGGACACGCAGGAACCCATTAAATACCTTGGCCCCGGATCCTGCGCCGCGACGAGTTGCCATGGCAGCGTGAAGCCCGTGGCTGGCAGCCGCATCCTGCAAAACGAATATTCCACATGGATCTTGCAGGACAAGCACAGCCGAGCTTATTCCGCACTCACGGGTGACGTTGGCGAACGCATGGTCCGCATCCTGAAAATCGAAGGTAAGGCCGAGGAAGCGCCAAAGTGCCTGGCCTGCCACGCGCTCTATACCACTCCGGAACAGCGCGGCCGACCTTTTGAACTTGCCGACGGCGTCTCCTGTGAAAATTGCCACGGACCTGCTTCAGCGTGGCTGGGACCGCACACGACTAGGGATTGGCCGCATGAAAAATCGGTGGCGCTGGGGATGATAGACACACGCGACGTCATCCACCGCACCAACCGTTGCCTGGAATGTCATCTGGGCACGAAAGACAAATTTGTAGACCACGAGATGATCGCCGCGGGCCATCCGGATCTCTATTTCGAGCTGGATTCGTTTTCCGCTGTAATGCCGCGCCATTGGAAAGTGCCGCGCGAATCGGTTCCAGGGAAGCCTGTGGAAGACGCCGCATGGGCTGGCGTTCGCGATTGGAGCGCCGGGCAGGCCGTGCAGCTTCGTGCCGAGATGGATCGCCTGATCTGGCGCGCGCGCGGCGAGCGCTACGACAAGAAAGACGTCTGGCCCGAGTATTCCGAACTCTCCTGCTTCGCTTGCCACCACTCGCTGGGGCCGGCGAAAGACAGCTGGCGGCAGGAACATGGCTACGAAGGCCGGCGTCCAGGTGATCCAGCTTGGAACTCTTCGCGCTATGTGGTGTTCCGACTCTTGGCCAAGCAGATCGATTCCGCCAATGGGCAGGAACTGGATAAGCAACTTTTGACGGTTTCAACCGAGATGAGCAAATTGAATCCGGATCGCACCGTGGTGGCGACAGCCGCTTCGGCGGCGGCGCCCCTGGCGCAGCAAATCGCCGAGCGCCTGGCCACCATGCAGTACGATCAGGCCATCACCCTGCGCATGCTGCAGCGAATTACGGATGACGCCGAAAATATCGCTGTCGCCGATGAGCGAGCCGCGGAACAAGCCGCCATGGCGCTGGATTCGCTCTACATTGCCTACGCCAAGGACACCAAGCCTGCCAACGATGCCGAAGTGCGCGCGGCCATCAATCAGTTGTTCCAGCAACTCGAGAATCCCTCCACCTATAACGCGGACCAGTTTGCCGCCGCGCTGCGCCGCATCCGGCCGATGCTGCACTAATTGCCGTGCGTCTCGCGATATCCTGCCTAACTGAAAACCTTTTCAGGTCAAGTTTATCCTGTGTATAACCGGTGGTGTTAGCTTTGAGACGAGACTCGTGGCGTTGCATTCCTCCGCAAAGGACTTCCAGAATGAAAGCATTCCTGCGTTCTTCCCGACATCTGCCATTTCTTTTGCTAGGATTCGCTCTCTCGCTTGTTCTTGCTTTCGCCGGCATGTGGTCGAACGCAGCGCCGCCCGACGATGGGAAGAGGGTCGCCGTCCTCATCGGCGCGGGCGACATCGCCGATTGCACCGAGCTCGCCGGAGCAGAAGCTACGGCTAAACTCCTCGAAGCGAATCCTGGCACCGTGATGGCACTGGGCGACCTAGCATATCCCGATGGCTCGGCGGAAAATTTCAAGTGCTACGACAAAACCTGGGGCCGCATGAAGAGCCGCACCAGACCCGCGGTCGGCAATCACGAGTTTCACTCTAAGGGCGCTACCTACTATTTCGAATATTTTGGCGGCGCTGCCGGTGATCCCAAGACCGGCTACTACAGCTACGATCTGGGCTCGTGGCATGTCGTCGTCCTGAATTCCGAATGCAAGGAAGTTGGTGGCTGCCAGGCGGGCTCGCCGGAGGAGAGATGGCTGCGCGAAGACCTTGCCGCGCACCCGGCAGGCTGTACGCTCGCCTACTTTCATAAACCGCGCTTCAGTTCGGGTTTGAACCACGGCGACGATCTGGAAGTCACGCCACTCTGGCAGGCGCTCTACGACTACAACGCGGAGCTCGTGCTGAACGGCCACGACCACGACTATGAGCGTTTCGCGCCGCAGGATCCCAATGGCAAATCAGACCCGAAACGCGGCATTCGCGAATTCGTCGTCGGGACTGGTGGAAAGAGCCATCGCGAGTTTGGCCCCACCAAGCCGAACAGTGAGGTTCGCAACAACGATGCCTACGGGGTGTTGAAGCTCACCCTGAAGGCGGCCGGTTATGACTGGCAATTCCTGCCTGAAGCGGGCAAGACCTTCAGCGATTCCGGATCGGGAAGCTGCCACTAGGCCGCGGCGCGATTTCGCAGTCCCTCCGGTTTATGCGCTAAAATAATGGATTGCCAGCCACTACGGCCATGAACCGCCTCGAACATTTCTTTTGCTCCACTTCGCTTTGGCAGCGCATGACCCACCGCTACCTGCTGCCCTGGGTGCTTTCCGGCGCCAAGTTGGGAGACCACGTTCTCGAGATTGGTGCAGGTTACGGCCCGGCGACGCGCTACCTCTTGCAACTCGCTCCGCGAGTCACTTCTCTCGAATACGATGAAAAGGCAATCCGCAGGTTGAAGGCCAATCACAGTGATGTGCGCGTCGCGGCTCTTTGCGGAGATGCGGCGATGCTCCCGTTTGCCGATCACTCCTTCACTTCTGTCGTCGCCATTTTGGTCCTGCATCATCTGAAGAGCAGGGGATTGCAGGAGCGAACTTTCGCTGAGGCGTATCGCGTACTGCGGCCGGGCGGCTCGTTTTTTGCTGCAGAGATTACCGATGGCTGGCTGAATCGCGTGGTTCATTACAACAGCATTTTCACGCCGGTGCCGCCGGCCTCTGCGTTTGCGCGGCTGACAACCGCGGGCTTTTCGCGAGTCTCGGTGGATTTTCGCAAGGGAGGCTTCCGCATCCGCGCCCGCAAGGCAGCGGAAACTTCCACGAATCCCACCCCTCTTGCGGCAAGTTCAGCGATTGCTTAGGGCAGCGCCCAGTTCGCTGCGCGTCTGAATCACCCGCAAAATCGCGTCGCGCGAGACGATCCCCACGATTTGCGCCGAGCCGTCTTCGCCGTGTTTCACCACCGGCATCTGGTTGATATCGGCGGCCATCAGCCTCTCGAGCAGCCGCAGCAGCGGCTCTTCCGGCGCGGCCCAGATGATTTTGTCGCGCGGCACCATCACCGCCTGCACGGAGTTCATGTTCCACTCATCGCGAGGCACCTGATTCAGCGCCGCGACGTTCATCAGACCCGCGAGACGGTCCCCCATGGTGACAATGTGCACGCGTCGCCCCGTGCGCAGCACCTCGTTGCTGTATTCCTCCAGGCTCATGTTCCCCGGAACCGTGGGAACCTCCTGGCTCATCACGTCCGCCGCGGTCAGGCCCGCCAGCGATTCCCGAATGGTCACTTGCGCCACGCTCATTTGCGCCGCATTCAGCAGATAAAGGCCAATCAGAATCAGCCAGATGCTTCCGTAGTTTTTCGCGAAGATGATGGCGCCTAGGCCGTAAGCAATCAACGCGTAGGCGATCAGTTTGCCGCTGGCGCCGGCCACTCGCGTCGCGCGCGAAAAGTCCTTGGTCGCGCCCCACACCATCGCCCGAAAGATGCGCCCGCCATCCAGGGGAAATCCCGGCAGCAGATTGAAGAGCGCCAGAATTCCGTTGGCCCACGCAAGGTATCCGAACGGCGCACTCAGCTTTTCGTTGCCCGCAAAGAGCAAACTGAGCCCAAAAAAGATGCCCGAAAGAATGCCGCTGGCCACGGGACCCGCCAAGGCGATGTTGAACTCCTGAATCGCCTTGGAAGGTTCGCGGCTGATACGCGCCAAACCGCCAAAGATAAATAGTGTGATGGAAAGAACTTTGATGTTGTACCCCTGCGAGACCGCACTGTGGGCCAGTTCGTGCAGCACGACCGAGACAAAAAACAGGACGCTGGTGCAGATCCCGACGGCCCAAGTAACCTCTGAACTCCAGTCCTTGTGCAGCTCGGCGAATTGTTGCTGCAAGAGAAAACAAAACGCCCCAAAGATCAGGATCCAACTGAAATCCACATAGATGGGGATGCCCAGAATGCGGCCGACACGGATTCCTTGTGCTTGTGACATTTTCCCCATCGTACCGCAAAATCGCAGGCGCCGTCGTCACGCCAGCCTCGCGACGCGCCGGCTATTTCGCTCGCTTTTGCGCTCGCCGGGAATTAAACAAACTATTTACGCGCCAGTAAAATCCGGAACCTCCGTCGTTCTCTAAAGTTCCCACCCAAGTCAGTCCAGGTCAATTTGCTTACTTCAATTCCTACTAGTGGAGAGGTATATGAACTTCAAATTGAAAGCTGATTCGATTGGCGGGCTCCGGCAGTCCATGCGCAAACTGTTTTGGCCAGCGATCGCCGCGCTGCTGGTTGCGGCCGCTACCACCGCCGTAGTTGATGCCAGGCATGACTGGGACGATCATGGGGATCGGCGTCCTTATGCTATAGGCCTCTGGGGTGATTTGCCCTATTCCGATCTGCAAGCCACTACGGGCGTCCCGAACCTCATCGCCGATATGAACCGCCATGATTTGGTGTTCACCGCGCACGACGGCGATCTGAAAGCTGGTAGCGGCACTCCCAACTCCGTCACTCCCAGCACTTGCAGCGACGCTCTTTACCAGCAGGCCCTCGGCTACTTCAATTCCATGAAAGCCCCGGTCATCTTCACCACCGGCGATAACGACTGGACGGACTGCGACCGCGCTTCTCCTCTCTCGAACGCCTTGATCATGAGCGCGCCGTCTTCTTCAGCACGCCCTACACCCTCGGTCAACACCGTTTCCGCCAGGAAGTGCAGACCGATCCTCTCTGCCTCGGCGTCAAGGGCGATGTGCCCTGCGTGGAAAATCGCCGCTGGACCATCGGCGGCGTCACCTACGCTTCCATCAACATTCAGGGTTCCTGCAACAACCTGTGCGATACCGACCCAGATCCCGCCGAATTCGCCGCCCGCAACCAGGCCGACATTCTCTGGATGCAGCAGACCTTTGCGGAAGCCAAGGCCCGCGGTTCCGCTGCCGTCATGATCATTTCGCAGGCTGACCCGGGCTTCGATTCCACCGACCCGACCCGCAGTCCGGTCCGCGATCCCAAAACCCTTGTGGAAACCGACGGGCAGCCCGACGGCTTCCAGGCCTTTCTTCTTGCCCTTCGCGACGAAGTGATCGCCTTCCAGCGGCCCGTGGCCTACGTCCATGGCGATTCGCACTACTTCCGCATCGACAAGCCCTTTCTCAACGCTCTGGGCCAGCGCCTGGAAAACTTCACGCGCGTTGAAACCTTTGGCGACAATCAGGGTAATGGGGATAACGACGTGAACTGGCTCAAGGTGACTGTGGACCCCAACAGCCGCGAAGTCTTCTCCTACCAGCCGCAGATCGTGCCGGCCAACCGCACCGCCGTCCCCGCGCCCACAAATTAATTCCTACCAAATCGCGTCAATTGGGAGCCGGGGAGGAGCGTGGCATTCCTCCCCGGTTTTAGCTGTCTGATTTGCGTACTTGCGTTAGCTCGTCTTCTGCGCGGGTCTCAGTCGACGCGTAATAACATTCCATCTCCGTTTCTCAATCTGAATTTGGGAGATTTGGAGGTGAGCACGATCGTCCCCTGTAGATCGGTCCTGCCGGAATGCACGATCTTTAGATCCTCAAGACCGTAGGTGCCGCACGCGTCGCCAGAAAAGACCCATATCGCCTGCGGATGGTCGATCCCGTCCACGGCACCCCTGCATCGTGAGCCCGCTCTCGAACCCACCTGCACCAGCACGCCGTCGCTCACGGATTTGCCAATGATCCTCGAAGTATCTTCAGCGCTCATCACCGGACCGTCCATCCCGTACACCGAATCACCGCCAATCTGCTCCGTCACCAGCCAGTCATAAGGCGATCCCTCGCCGGGTGGCTCGGTGGGCACGCCAGCTTCCTGAACGTCCATGAAGCCTGCGATGGTGCGAAGGTCGGTGGTCAGGGCGACGGAGTTCCCTTCGAGGAAAAGTTTGTCGAACTGCAGGGAGATTTTCGCTGGATTGCTGCCGCTGGAAGGAGTCACGCTCACAATGTGCCCCTGAATCCGTGTGCCTCTGCGAATCTTGCTGCCGCCGGGTAGCGGCACGTTCTGCGCAATCTCGCCGTGCAGAATTTCTCCCGGCTTGCTGTTTTCAAACGAAAACGAAGTACGGAGAATTACAGGAAGGCCGGCGCGATGTGCTTCAAGCAACTACTTCAAATCGCCCCCACACATGCTTACCGATCTGGCTTAAGGTGGAAAATCAAGGGCGAAATTAATGGAGGCACGTTTATGATCATGCGGCTGGCCGGTTTCGTTTACATTCTCGGGATCATTATCGCGCTGCAAGGCTGTCACAAGGACACCGTCGAGGACCTGAAGCAAAAAATCGTCGGGAACTGGCGAGAAGTCCGCACCAAGAACGAATACCTCAATTTCAACGCCGACGGCACCGTCCTGATGCAAGGCCCCGACACGAATGACCCCTGCGAGTACGATTTCCCCGACGCCCAGCACCTGCGCCTCAACTGCGCCCCGCAAGGCGCTCCTCCGCGTCCTCAGGTCTGGAAAGTCGAATTCAACCGCGACAAACTCCTCATCAGCGACGGCATCGAAGTCGGCACCTACGCGAGACAAGACTCACCCCAATAACCGACTCCGGAGTCCGCGTGCACTGATAGTTCTTCAACGCCGGAGGCGCGAAACAAGCTAGCCCTTTCACGCTTCTGGCGTTCTCTTGCAAATGCTCGTTAGCCATCGCAACCCGTTGATTGTTTGTGGCTTGGCGCACACGGCGCGTCCGTCCGCCCACGCCGGGACCAGCACTCAATGCTCGTAACCAATTTATTTTCAATGGCTTGAGTTTGGCCTCCCGCCTGCCATTCTTCCCTGCGAAGCGGTACACAGCCCAGCGCACCGAGGAGAACACACATGGAAACGATGCTTGGATTCGCGGGAGTCGCGGTGATCACAACCTTGGCGCTGTTTGTTGCGCTAGCTATTGAGAGCGCGTTGCTGCACGGGATGCTTCGTCTGATGCAACCCGCCACATCGGATCGCCGACTTGTTCGCCTGCAAGTCGCGCACGGCACGCGCCTGGTCGCCCGTGCGTTTGAGAGCCGCAGCTAGCGGCGAGAGCTTCCGGCTATCCCCTGAACGAGGTCCGCACCCCGGCAGGCGGCTCCTCGCAGGGAAAACCGAAGAAGGGACGAAAGGAAAAAATCATGTTGGCACTGAAAACATTGCTCACACTTCTCGGCGTCGGTTTATTCTCCAGCGCCGCGATTCTGGTCATCTACGACATTTACATGGCGGCTCGCCTCCGGTGGCTCCTGGAGCAGGCCAGCCCGGAACCCGGCACGGAGGCGGGGCTGCGCAAGGCACCGCGCCCTTTCGGACCGGTACGGTGGCGGCTGGCGCTGCAGTTGGTGGCGGCCGGAGTCGTGCCAGTGGTGCTGTCGGAGGGCATCGTGGTTGTGCCCGACGGTTCCGCGGGTATTCGCGTCAGCCAAATTTACGGCGCGCGCCCCGGTACGTTGTATCCGGGAGTGCATTTCGTAACGCCGCTGGTGGATAGCGTCGCGCTCTACGACACGCGCGAACAGGTCTACACGACGGCGCCGGTTGCCGGCGTAAAAGGTGCCAACGAAGTCCTGACCGTGCAAGCCCGCGAAGGCCTGAACCTCGGCCTCTCGGTCACTGTCCGTTACCGCATCGATCCTTCACGCCTCTATGAGATTCACCAGAATCTGCCGCAGCCTGTCGGCGAACAAGTGGTCTCCCCCGTTGTCTCGTCGACCTATCGCCAACTCGCGCCTAACTATGAGACTCGTGAAATTTTCGCGCTGAAGCGTGAAGAGCTTCGCAGCCAGGCTTCCGATCAGATCAAGAAGCGCCTCTCCTCGGATGGTATCGTGGTCCGCGAAGTCCTTCTCCGCGATATTCAGTTGCCCGCCGAATATGCCAGGGGCCTCGAAGGCCTGCTGCTGAAGGAACAGGAAAACGAACGCCTCGGCACCGAGCAGGAAATCAAGGCCAAGGAAGTGAAAATCGCCGAACTCGAAGCCGAAGCCCAGAAGTCCCGCGACGTGAAGCAAGCCGAAGCGCAGGCACAGGTCCGCGTCCTGCAAGCCAAGGCCGAATCCGACGCCATGCAGTACACTCTGCCGCTCAAGCAGAAGCAGATTGAACAGACCAAGCTCGAAGCCGAAGCCCGCAAGGAAGCCACGCTGCAGAACGCCGAAGCCGCCGCCCAGGCCAAGATCATTGACAGCAAGGCCGAGGTGGAACGTCAGAAGAACCTTTCCGACGCCGAAGCCAACCGCATCCGCGTCACCGCCGCTGCCGACGCCGAGCGCATGAAGTACGAAGCCGCCGTGCTGAAGCAGAACCCACTGCTCATTCAAAAGATCATTGCCGAGCGGCTGAGCGACAAACTGCAAATCATGATGGTGCCGATGGACGGCAAGAACTTTTTTGCCTCGGACGTGATGCGCTCCGCGTTCCAGAACAACGCCAACTCAAACAACAACACCGACGCGCCAAATGACGACAACGGCGATGACCCATCGCCGGTAGCTACTGCCACCGCTCAGCGCAAACAAGGCCGCAGGCCGTGAGCAAATTGTAGGGGCGGAGCTTGCTCCGCCATCCGAGCGCAACTAGGGATTCACGGAACAGCAAGACAGGAGGGCACGACTTTAGTCGTGCCGTTCGGGGCCAGCAGTAAAGGGGGCTTCAGCCCCTGAGGCAACAAAAGTTTCGGAGAAGCGGTTAGAGCAAGGCCGCCTCTCAGGAACGCCGGCCAATCCCCCTGCGGGTGGCCCGGATCGCGTCGCTGGAGGAGATGCCATGAGCCAAAAGCCAAGCACCGCCGCGCTTGCTTCTTGCGAACGGCAAATCAAACTCCGGCGCCGCGCTCCGCGCCACCCGGCCGGCGGAAAGGGAAATAACGAAGTAAGAAAGCAGCGAAGTAAGGAAAGAACAAGAGTTTTTGGACAGGCATTGATCGCGGTTCGCAAGGATGGCGCAATGAACAGCAACACAACGAACGAAAATGCAAAAACGATTCGCCAGATTCTTCCGGTGGTTTTGCGGATCAGCTTTTTCCTGGTGCTGTGGACGCTCGGCGCCGCCACGATGAGCGTGGTCGAGGCGCGGACGCCGATGCATCGAGCCGTGCAACAGTTACCCGTCAGCCGTGCGTGCGTCGAAAACCTGCAGCGCTGGGTGAATAACGGCCACGAGACGTGGTGCCGCGATGCGAAGTCCGTCGCCGCCGCTACGATTCAACGTGTTTCCCCCGAATTCGCCAACTCCGATTTTGAACTCGCCTCGCTGACGACCCAGGATGGCAAGCCCACCTTGAACAAGGCGGTCTACACTTTCCACTCGCTCGACGGCCACACTTCCTATCGCATCAGCCTGCGCCGCTTCGGCTGGCAGACCAAAACCGCGGGCACGCCGAGCAGCCGTATCTGGGTTCCCGTCCGCGTCGAAACGATTACGCGCGATTCCCTCGACTGAAAGGCGCGCATGAGTTCCACCAAACAAACAACACACAGCAACCCTGACCTGACACGCCGGGTGGCCCTGACCAAGCCGCCCGGCGCCCTCTTCGTGAATTGAGTTTGCTCTTATGCGGCGAAGTGCAAACCTATTTCTGATAAAGGATCTTCCCGGCGCGGATGGTGTACGCGACGCGGGCAAGATTGCGGATGTCCCCGAACGGGTC
>Ga0335082_10000328_pt1 | contig 48370 bp, 43 predicted proteins | sample Lox_Sample_41_FD_206718 | JGI IMG/M metagenome (GOLD analysis project Ga0335082, IMG submission 206718) | Soil microbial communities from Loxahatchee National Wildlife Refuge, Florida, United States - Lox_Sample_4.1 | ecosystem: Environmental > Terrestrial > Soil > Wetlands | place: USA...
CGCAGCTGCGAATGCGAGCCGAAGATCAGGTCGACGCGCGTCGCAGTCCACTTCTTGTCGTGCGTCTTGCGATTGCGGCCCTCGTAGACGCCGTCGCCCGTGGGCACCCATTCGGTGTCCATGGTGAGTAAGTTGACGAAGAAGTCGTTCGTCAGCTTACCCGGCGTCTTGGTGAAGACGCCGTGCTTGGAGCCGCCGGCATTGGCGCCGAGCACGCGCAAGCCGCCGACGAGAACCGTCATCTCCGGCGCCGTCAGCGTCAGCAATTGTGCCCGGTCAACCAGCGCCTCCTCAGGCGCCATGAACTGCCGCTTGCTGCCGACATAGTTGCGGAATCCGTCGGCGCGCGGTTCGAGCGGCGCGAAGCTGTCGACGTCGGTCTGCTCCTGCGATGCGTCCGCGCGGCCCGCTGCGAAGGGGACCTTCACGTTGATGCCGGCGGCCTTCGCGGCCTTTTCGACCGCGGCATTGCCGCCGAGGACGATCAGGTCGGCGAGCGAAGCCTTCTTGCCCTTGGCCTTGCCGTTGAACGCCTTCTGGATCGTCTCGAGCTTGTTGAGCACCTTCGCAAGCTCGGCCGGATTGTTCACGTCCCAATCCTTCTGCGGGCTGAGGCGAATGCGCGCGCCGTTGGCGCCGCCGCGCTTGTCCGAGCCGCGGAACGTCGAAGCCGACGCCCAGGCGGTCGAAACCAGTTGCGCCACCGACAGGCCGCTCGCAAGGATCTTCTGCTTGAGAGCGGCGATGTCCTTGTCGCTGATCCGGTTGCGATCGGCAGCCGGGATCGGGTCCTGCCAGATCAGCGTTTCCTTCGGCACCAGCGGGCCGAGATAGCGCGCGCGCGGACCCATGTCGCGGTGCGTGAGCTTGAACCAGGCGCGGGCGAAGGCGTCCGCGAACTGATCCGGATGCTCGTAGAAGCGCCGCGAGATCTTCTCGTAGGCCGGGTCGAAGCGCAGCGACAGGTCGGTGGTCAGCATGGTCGGCAGATGTTTCTTCGACGCGTCGAAGGCGTCGGGAACATCGGCTTTGCCGTTCTTCGCCACCCACTGTTTGGCGCCGGCGGGGCTCTTTGTGAGTTCCCATTCGTTTTCGAACAGGTTCTTGAAGAAGAGGTTGCTCCACTTCGTCGGCGTCTGCGTCCAGGTGACCTCGGGGCCGCCGGTGATGGCATCGGCGCCGACGCCGCTGCCGTACCTGCTCTTCCAGCCGAGGCCCTGATCCTCGATCGCCGCGCCTTCCGGTTCCGGGCCGAGCAGCGACGGATCACCGGCGCCGTGGGTTTTGCCGAAGCTGTGGCCGCCGGCAATCAGCGCGACGGTTTCCTCGTCGTTCATCGCCATGCGGAAAAACGTCTCGCGGATGTCTTTCGCCGCGGCGACCGGGTCGGGATTGCCGTTCGGGCCTTCCGGGTTGACGTAGATGAGGCCCATCTGTACCGCGCCGAGCGGCTCCGCAAGCTGGCGTTCGCCACTGTAGCGTTCATCGCCGAGCCAGGTGCCTTCGGGCCCCCAGAAGAGCTCTTCAGGCTCCCAGACGTCGGTGCGGCCGCCGGCGAAACCGAAGGTCCTGAAACCCATCGACTCCAGCGCAACGTTGCCGACGAGGACCAGCAGATCGGCCCAGGAGATTTTCTTGCCGTACTTCTGCTTGATCGGCCACAACAGCCGCCGCGCCTTGTCGAGGTTGGCGTTGTCCGGCCACGAGTTGAGCGGCGCGAAGCGCTGCTGGCCGGTGCCGGCGCCGCCGCGGCCATCGGTGATGCGGTAGGTGCCCGCCGCATGCCACGCCAAGCGGATGAACAGGCCGCCATAGTGGCCGAAGTCGGCCGGCCACCACGCTTGCGAGTCCGTCATCAGCGCGCGCAGGTCCTTGATTACCGCCTTGAGGTCGAGGCTCTTGAACTCCTTGGCGTAGTTGAACGCCTCGCCCATGGGATCGGACAAAGCGGAATTGCGATGGAGAACCGAAAGGTCCAGCGTATCCGGCCACCAGTCCCGGTTCGTGTGTTGGTGCATGACCGGGCATTGGCCCGCGCTCTTGTCGTCGGTCTTTGCGTCCATGAATCGTGTCCTCCGTTATTGTTCCGCATGTAGCGGGCGCTGGCCGTGCTTGTAAGGAGCGCGGCCCATCAGGTCTAATCGTATTGATTGGCGGTATCGATAAGAATACCTTATCGGAATGATCACGTTGCGCCAGTTGCGTTATCTCACGTCGCTCGCCCGCCACCGCCATTTCGGCCACGCCGCGGAAGACTGCGCCGTCACCCAGCCGGCGCTGTCGATGCAGATCCGCGAACTCGAACGCGAGATCGGCGCCGAACTGATCGAGCGGCGGCCGGGCGACATCGCGCTCACCGACACCGGGCTCGACGTGGCGCAGCGTGCCGAGCAGATCCTGGCCGCCACCCGCGACCTCGTCGATTTTGCCCGCCACCGCGACCTGCTGTCGGGATCGCTCAAGCTCGGCATCATTCCGACCCTCGCCCCCTACATTCTGCCGCGCGCGCTGCCGCTGCTGCAGGCGAGATATCCGAAGCTGCGGCTCGAAGTGCGCGAGACGCAGACCAAGCTGCTGCTCGAGGAGCTGGCGCGCGGTTCGCTCGATGCCGCCATGCTGGCGCTGCCTGCCGAGGGCGCCGACGTGGAGACGCTGGCGCTGTTCGACGACGCGTTTCTGTTGGCGGTGCCGGCGGCGGACCCGCGGTCGGCGCGCAGGCGGGTCGGCGTCGAGGACGTCGACCAGAGCCGGCTGATCCTGCTCGAGGAAGGCCACTGCCTGCGCGATCAGGCGCTGGCGTTTTGCGCCGCGCCGCGCCGCGACGCGCCGGCAGGCTTGGGCGCCACCTCGCTCGCTACCGTGATGCAGATGGTGGCGAACGGCTATGGCGTGACGCTTTTGCCGGAAGTGGCGGTCGACGCCGAGGCGCGCGACTCCCGGGTGAAGCTATTGCGTTTCAAAATGCCGGAGCCGGCGCGCTCGATCGGCCTCGCCTGGCGGCGCACCTCGCCGCGCCGCAAGGACTTCGAGGCGCTGGGCAAGATCGTCAGAGAAGCGCTCGGCATGACGGCATCGAAAACGGGCAAATAAAAAGGGCGGCCGCTGGGGCCGCCCTTTCGTTTCGGTTTGCCGCGCGGCTTACTCTGCCGCGCCGCCGCCGCCCGCGGCAGCCTGCTGCTCGCCGCGCTCGGCCTTCTGCTTGGATTCGAGGTCTTCGCCGGTGGCCTGATCGACCGCCTTCATTGACAGGCGCACCTTGCCGCGCTCGTCCATGCCGAGCAGCTTGACCTTCACCTTGTCGCCTTCCTTGACCACGTCGGTGACCTTGTTGACGCGGTGCGGCGCGAGCTGGCTGATGTGGACGAGGCCGTCCTTGGCGCCGAAGAAGTTCACGAAGGCGCCGAAGTCCATCACCTTGACGACGGTGCCATCGTAGATGTGGCCGACTTCCGGATCGGACGCGATCGACTTGATCCAGTTGATCGCCGCCTTGATCGACTCGCCGTCGGCGGAAGCAACCTTCACCGAGCCGTCGTCCTCGATGTTGATCTTGGCGCCGGTCTTCTCGACGATCTCGCGGATCACCTTGCCGCCGGTGCCGATCACTTCGCGGATCTTGTCGGTCGGGATCTTGAACATCTCGATGCGCGGCGCGTGCTCGCCCAATTCAGCGCGCGCGGCGTTCAGCGCCTTGGCCATCTCGCCGAGGATGTGCATGCGGCCGCCTTTGGCCTGGCCGAGCGCCACCTTCATGATCTCTTCGGTGATGCCGGCAATCTTGATGTCCATCTGCAGCGAAGTGACGCCCTGATCGGTGCCCGCCACTTTGAAGTCCATGTCGCCGAGATGGTCCTCGTCGCCGAGGATGTCCGACAGCACGGCGTAGCGTTCGCCTTCGAGGATGAGGCCCATGGCGATGCCGGCGGTCGGCCGCTTCAGCGGCACGCCGGCATCCATCAGCGCCAGCGAGGAGCCGCACACCGTCGCCATCGACGAGGAGCCGTTCGACTCCATGATCTCGGAGACGAGGCGGATGGTGTAGGGGAACTCTTCCGCCTTCGGCAGCAGCGGATGGATCGCGCGCCACGCCAGCTTGCCGTGGCCGATCTCGCGGCGTCCGGGCGCGCCGATGCGGCCGGTTTCGCCGACCGAGAAGGGCGGGAAGTTGTAGTGCAGCAGGAACGTTTCCTTGTAGGTGCCCTGCAGCGCGTCGATGAACTGCTCGTCCTCGCCGGTGCCCAGCGTGGCGACGACCAGCGCCTGCGTTTCGCCGCGGGTGAACAGCGCCGAGCCGTGGGCGCGCGGCAGCACGCCGACTTCCGCCACGATCTGGCGCACGGTGGTGAGGTCGCGGCCGTCGATGCGCTTCGAGGTATCGAGGATGTTCCAGCGCACGATCTTGGCTTCGAGTTCTTTGAACACGCCGGCGACGCGCTGCTTGTCGTATTCCGGTTCCGCGCCTTCCGGGAAGAAGTGCGCCATCACCTTGGCCTTGGCGGTGGCGACCGCGTCCTGCCGCTGCATCTTCTGCGGGATCGAGTAGGCCGCGCGCAGGTCCTTCTCGATCAGCGCCAGCATCGACTTCTCGAGCGCGGCATTTTCGGGCACGACCAGCTCGCGCGGCTCCTTGGCCGCCTTCTCGGCGAGCTTGATGATGGCGTCGATCACCGGCTGGAAATGTCGGTGGCCGAACATCACCGCGCCGAGCATGATTTCCTCGGACAGCTCCTTGGCTTCCGATTCCACCATCAGCACTGCGTCCGTGGTGCCGGCGACGACGAGGTCGAGCCGGCTCTCCGGCATCTCGTCGAGCTGCGGGTTGAGCACGTATTCGTTGTTGATGAAGCCGACGCGGGCGGCGCCGATCGGGCCCATGAACGGTACGCCGGACAAGGTCAGCGCCGCGGACGACGCCACCATGGCGACGATGTCGGGATCGTTCTCCAGATCGTGCGACAGGACGGTGACGATCACCTGGGTGTCGCAGCGCCAGCCGTCCGCGAACAGCGGACGGATCGGGCGGTCGATCAGGCGCGAGGTCAGCGTGTCCTTTTCGGTGGGCCCGCGCTCGCGCTTGAAGTAGCCGCCGGGAATGCGGCCGGCCGCGTAATATTTCTCGGTGTAGTTGACGGTGAGCGGCAGGAAGTCGACGCCTTCCTTCGGCGCCTTGGCGGCGACGACGGTAGCGATCACTGTGGTCTCGCCGTAAGTCGCAACGACGGCGCCGTCGGCTTGGCGGGCTACCCGGCCGGTCTCGAGGGTGAGCTTGCGCCCGCCCCAATCGAGTTCAACGCGATGGATATCGAACATTGTGTCTTTCTCTCATGGTTCTCGGCCGGACCCGAAAGCCATGAGCAAGACGGCGAGAAACTGTGCGTCACCGCGCAACGGGGACGGACAGTGTCTGGCGATCCTGCCATGGCGTTTCGAACCTTAGCCTTGTCGCGGGCGCCGAACCTTTTCGGGCCCCGCTAGTCGCCGGCGGCGCCTTCGCCGCCGGATCAAAAGCGAACGCTTCATGCATTCGCTCAACGAAACGCGCGGGACAAACGCGCCCGCGCGCAAGCAAATCACCGGCGGATGCCGAGTTTCTCGATCAGGGTCTTGTAGCCGGACTCGTTGGTGCGCCGCAGATAATCGAGCAACGTGCGGCGCTGGCTCACCAGCTTGAGCAGCCCACGGCGCGAATGGTTGTCCTTGACGTGGGTCTTGAAATGCTCGGTGAGGTTATTGATGCGTTCGGACAGGATCGCCACCTGGACTTCCGGCGAGCCGGTATCGCCCGGCTTCTTGGCGAATTCCTTCATGACTTCGGCCTTGCGGCCGGCGGTAACCGACATCGGGTCATCCTTTCTTCGCGCCGGCGCTGCCAACGAGCCCGGCCAGGTTGAACACGCGCTTGGGGACGATCTCGCCGCGATCCAGTTCGGCGAGGGCCACCAGGTGGCCGGCCGCCGTGGCATAAACTGGCCCGCGGAAATTCGGCGCGTCCCGTCCGCGCAACAAAACGGCTTGGCCTCTTGAAAGCCTCGCCGCGTCTGCACCGCTGACGGCCAGCGCCGGGATGTCGTCCAGCGCGGTCTCAACGGGCATCAGGGCGCCGGCGAGGCTTGCCTCGCCGGCCGCGGCTCTATGGCACAGGGCCTCCAATTGTTCCAGTAAAATCATGGTTTCCGGGCCAAAAGGCCCGACCGCGACCCGGCGCAGCGCGCCGACATGGCCATAACAGCCCAAAGCGCGGCCAATATCGCGGGCGAGCGATCGGACATAGGTCCCCTTGCCGCATTCGGCGTGCAGGACGGCGTGGTCGGGGTCTGGGGTGGCGACGAGTTCGAGACGGTCGATTTGGACCTCGCGGGCCTCGAGTTCCACCGTCTCGCCGTCGCGGGCCAGGTCATAGGCGCGCTCGCCCTCGATCTTGATGGCGGAATAGCGCGGCGGCACCTGCTGGATCGCACCGGTATAGGCAGGCAGCAAAGCGCGGACCGCCTCCGGCGTCGGGCGCGCGTCGCTCGTGGCGATGACGCGGCCCTCGGCGTCGTCGGTATCGCGCTCTTCGCCCCAGCGCACGGTAAACTGATAGAGTTTGCGGCCGTCCATGACGAAGGGGACGGTCTTGGTCGCTTCGCCGAGCGCGATCGGCAGGCAGCCGGAGGCGAGCGGGTCGAGGGTGCCGGCGTGTCCCGCGCGCTTGGCCGAGAACAGGCGTTTGACGACGCTGACCGCGTGCGTCGAGGTCATGCCGACCGGCTTGTCCAGCACCAGCCAACCGTGCACGTCGCGCTTGTCGCGCTTGAACTGTTTCTTCCTGTCGCTCTCATCCTGAGGCACGCCCGCAGGGCGCGTCTCCTGCGGCGGCTCCTCAGGATGAGGCCGATTGAGGCCATCGCGCAGATCGTCACTCATCGTCGCCCTCATCGTCCAAATCCCGCTTGACCGCTGGCGAGCGCAACAGCTTGTCGATGCGTTCGGCCTCGGCGAAACGCTCGTCGATGCGGAAGCGGATATCGGGCGCGAATTTCAAGTTGATGCGGTGCGCGATCTCGGCGCGCAGGAACTTCTTGTTGCGCTCGAACGCGGCGAGCACGTGCTCCGCGTCGCGGCCGGCAAGCGGCATGATGTAGATGGTGGCGAGCCGCAGGTCTGCGGTCATGCGCACCTCCGGTACGGTGATCAGGTGACCCTCGATGACGGGATCGTGCACGTCGCCGCGCGCCAGCATGTCGGCGACCGCGTGGCGTACCAGTTCGCCGACGCGCAACTGGCGCTGCGAGCCGCCGGACGCGTTGTCGCGATGATGTTGTTTGTGTCGTGCCATGAATTCTGAGCTTTCAATTCGTCATGGCCGGGCTTGTCCCGGCCATCCACGTCTTGCTTCCTTGCTGAAGGAAGGCGCGGATGCCCGGCACAAGGCCGGGCATGACGGTGGAAAGGGCGGAATGTTCCTAACGCGGAGCCTTGAGATTTGGACTCATAGGCTGCGTTGAATCGTCTCCACCCGGTAGCATTCGATGACGTCGCCCTGCCGCATGTCCTGGTAGTTCTCGAAGGCCATGCCGCACTCCTGGCCGGCGCCAACTTCTTTGACGTCATCCTTGAAGCGCTTGAGCTGCGAAAGTTTCCCTTCGTGGATCACCACGTTGTCGCGGATCAGCCGCACATTGGCGCCGCGCTCGACATTGCCGTCGGTGACGCGGCAGCCAGCGATATTGCCGACCTTGGACACCTTGAAGATTTCCAGGATCTGCGCATTGCCCAGCATGGTCTCGCGCAGCGTCGGCGCCAGCAGGCCGGACATCGCCTTTTTCACGTCGTCGACGAGATCGTAGATGATGTTGTAGTAGCGGATTTCGATGCCGGCGCGTTCGGCCGCCTCGCGCGCTTCCTTGTTGGCGCGCACGTTGAAGGCGATGATGGGCACGCCCGAGGCTTCGGCCAGCGTGACGTCCGATTCGGAAATGCCGCCGACGCCGGCGTGCAGCACGCGCGCCGCGACCTCCTCGGTGGCGAGCTTGTCGAGCGCGCCGACGATGGCTTCCAGCGAGCCTTGCACGTCGGTCTTGACCACCAGCGGGAATTCCTTGCGGCCCGAGGTCTTGGCCTGCGCCATCATCTGCTCGAGCGAGCCGCGCATGCCGGTGGCGCGTGCGGCGTGCTTCTCGCGTTTCTGGCGGGCGCGGTAGTCCGTAACCTCGCGGGCGCGGCCTTCGTTCTCGACCACCGCCAGGCGGTCGCCGGCGTCGGGCGTGCCGGAGAAACCGAGCACTTCAACCGGGGTCGACGGGCCGGCCTGCTGGATCGGCTCGCCGGTGTCGGACACCAGCGCGCGCACACGGCCCCATTCCGCGCCGGCCACCACCAGATCGCCGACACGCAGCGTGCCGCGCTGCACCAGCACGGTGGCCACCGGGCCGCGACCGCGGTCGAGCTTGGCTTCGATCACGGTGCCTTCGGCCGGACGGTCCGGATTTGCCTTGAGATCGAGGATTTCGGCCTGCAGGCCGATCATCTCCAGGAGCTTGTCGATATTCATTTTCTTGGTGGCGGAGACTTCGACATCCACCACCTCGCCGCCGAGCGATTCGACCTGGATCTCGTGCTGCAGGAGCTCGGTGCGCACGCGCGTCGGGTTTGCGTCCGGTTTGTCGATCTTGTTGATGGCGACGATGATCGGCACCTTCGCCGCCTTGGCGTGATGGATCGCTTCCACCGTCTGCGGCATGACGCCGTCGTCGGCGGCGACCACCAGCACGACGATATCGGTGACTTTGGCGCCGCGGGCGCGCATGGCCGTGAAGGCGGCGTGGCCGGGCGTATCGATGAACGTGATCTTGGCGCCCGACGGCGCGGTCACCTGATAGGCGCCGATGTGCTGGGTAATGCCGCCGGCTTCGCCGGACACCACGTCTGCGGACCGGATGGTGTCGAGCAGGGAGGTCTTGCCGTGGTCGACATGGCCCATGACGGTGACCACCGGCGCGCGCGGCGCCATATGGGCCGCGTCGTCGGCCGCGTCGAACAGGCCCTCTTCCACGTCGGCTTCCGACACGCGACGCACGCTGTGGCCCATTTCCTCGGCGATGAGTTGGGCCGTGTCGGCGTCGATCGTGTCGTTGATGGTCGCCATCTGGCCCTGCTTCATCAGCAGGCGGATGACATCGACGGCGCGCTCCGACATGCGGTTGGCCAGGTCGGAAATGGTGATCGCCTCGGGGATCGTGACCTCGCGCACCAGCTTTTCCTTCGGCTCGTCGGACGCATGGCCCTTGAGTCGCTGGGTGCGGCGGCGGAATGACGCGACCGAGCGCTCGCGCACTTCATCGGCGCGCAGCGCGGTGACCAGCGTGAGGCGGCCGCGTTCTTTCGCGGGTGCGCCGCGCGGCGCCGCCGGGCGTGCGGTCGCCGGGCGCGCGGCGCCGGGACGGCGTGACTTGGGCGGACCGTCATCTTCCTCGGCTTCGAGCGCCAGACGGGCCGCCGGCCCGAGCTTGCGCGGCTCGTCCTCGCCCAAACGCTTCTTGGCGACTTCACCGGCCTTGCGCTTGGTTTCCTCGTCGTGCTTGCGGCGCTCTTCTTCCTCACGTTTGCGTGCGTCGGCGGCTTCGCGCTCGGTCTTCTCGACGACCTCGCGCGAGGCTCTGCGCCGCACCTCTTCCTCGGCGATCTTGCGTTCTTCGGCTTCGCGCACGCGTGAATCGGCGAGCGCATGGGCGCGCGCCGCGCGCTCCTCCTCGGTCAACGTGCGCAGCACGACGCCGGACGGCTTGGGCTGTTCGGCGGGCGCAGGCGCGGCGGCCGCGGCCTTGCCGGCTGCCGCTTTGCCGGCGGCAGGCTTGCGCGCGGTCTCGACAACCGCCGGCTCGGCCTTGGCCTCATGCGCACCGCCGCCGACGCTGCGGCGTTTGACCTTCTCGACCACGACCTGCTTGCTGCGGCCATGGCTGAAACTCTGGCGCACCACGCCCGTCTCGGTGCGCGGCTTCAGCGTCAGCTTGCCGAGTCCGAGTTTCTTTTCGCCGCCAGGATTCTTCGCTTCGCTCATTACGTATTCTGTCCTCGTGCGCCATCCGCGGGCGCGTGTGCGCTCACCAAATCGGGCGATTGTCCGGTCCGAAAGCGCTCCAAGCGCCTGGCGCGGGCGAGAAAAGTCTCGCTCACGGGTCCGGCAAGCAGGGCTGCATGTACCACATTTGGGCGGTTGAGTGCCAAATCCAATTGTTCTCCGGTTAATCCGGTCACTACGGCGATTTCCCCCGATTTTTCGGGGTTTTTGCGCGCCAAAGCCGCGTCCAGCTTGCGCTTTCCATCGCCGGCGGCATCGCCGGCGTGGATCAGGGCCTTGAGGTCGTCGCGGCCGATCGCCGCTTCCACCTTGGCAAAGCCGGCGATCACCTGCCCGGCCTTGCCGGCAACGGCCAGGGCGTCGAGCGCGCTGCGTACCAGGAGTCGCTCGGTCGTCTGCGGCAGATCGGCGCTCGGGCGCACGTCGCGCCTAAATCCGCGCGCGAAAACATTGCTTTTGACCGCTTCGACAAGCGCGGCGCGGGTTGCGGTGACCCAGATGCCGCGGCCGGGCAATTTGCGCTTGAGGTCGGGCACGGCATCGCCGCCGGGGCCGAGCACAAAGCGAATCATGTCGTCGACCGGCTTGAGCGTGCGGGTGAGGGCGCAGGTCCGCTCCACGCCCGGAGCGACATGCGCCGCCCCGCGGTCGAGTTCGTCGTCTTGCGCCATCGCCAGCATCAACGGTTTTGCGCTCCTTACGCCTCGGGTTGCGCCTCGGCCGGTTCCGCTTCGGTCTCCGGCGCGGGCGGCGGCGCAAGCTCGGCCTCGGTCACCCAGCCGGCCTTGAGGCGCGCCTGCATGATCAGGGCTTCGGCGTCCTCGCGCGTGACGTCGAGACCGTCGAAGAATCCGGGTTCGTGCTTGGACTCGCCGTCCTTGCGCTCGGTCCAGCCGGTCAAATCGTCGGTGGCGCAGCCGGCGAGGTCCTCCACCGTCTTGACGCCGTTCTCGCCCAGCGCGACCAGCATCTTGGTGGTGATGCCGGGCACATCCTTGAGCGCATCCTCGACGCCCAGCTCGACGCGCTTGGCATCGAGCTCGGCTTCCTGCTTCTCGAGATATTCCCTGGCGCGCTCCTGCAGCTCGCGCGCGGTGTCGGCGTCGAAGCCTTCGATGCCGGCGATCTCCTTCTCGTCGACCAGCGCCAGCTCTTCGATCGAGCCGAAGCCCTCGGAGGCAAGCAATTGGCCGACAACTTCATCGAGATTGAGCGCCTCGACGAAGATCTTGGTGCGGTTCTCGAATTCGGCGTGGCGGCGCTCCGACTCCTCCTGCTCGGTAAGGATGTCGATGTCCCAGCCGGTGAGTTGCGACGCCAAACGGACGTTCTGACCGCGTCGCCCGATGGCGAGCGACAGCTGCTGGTCCGGCACCACGACCTCGATGCGCTCCTTGTCTTCATCGAGCACGACCTTGGCGACTTCCGCCGGGGCCAGCGCGTTGACGACGAAGGTGGCGATGTCGGGCGACCACGGGATGATGTCGATCTTCTCGCCCTGCAGTTCATTCACCACCGCCTGCACGCGCGAGCCGCGCATGCCGACGCAGGCGCCGACCGGATCGACGCTCGAATCGCGCGAGATCACCGCGATCTTGGCGCGCGAGCCGGGGTCGCGGGCGACCGCCTTGACCTCGACGATACCGTCGTAGATTTCCGGTACTTCCTGCGCGAACAGCTTGGCGGTGAACTGTGGGTGCGTGCGCGACAGGAAAATCTGCGGGCCGCGTGGCTCGCGGCGCACGTCGTAGATGTAGGCGCGGATGCGGTCGCCGTTGCGGAACACTTCGCGCGGCAGCATCTCGTCGCGCCGCACGATGGCCTCGCCGCGGCCGAGATCGACCACCACGTTGCCGTATTCGACGCGCTTGACGATGCCGTTGACGATGTCGCCGATGCGGTCCTTGTACTCGGCGTATTGCCGATCGCGCTCGGCCTCGCGCACCTTCTGCACGATCACTTGCTTGGCCGATTGCGCCGCGATGCGGCCGTATTCGAGCGGCGGCAGCGGATCGGCGATGGTGTCGCCGACCTGGGCGGCCGGGTGATGCTTGCGCGCGCCTTCGAGCGTGATCTGGTTCGACGGGTTCTCGACCGTCTCGACCACCAGCATGTGGCGGGTGAGGCGGAGATCACCGGTCTTCGGTTCGATCTCGGCATGGACGTCGGTTTCGGCGCCGTAGCGCGAACGCGCCGCCTTGGCGATGGCGTCCTCCATGGCGGCGATGACGATGCCGCGGTCGATCGCCTTCTCGCGGGCCACCGCGTCGGCGATTTGCAACAGTTCGAGCCGGTTGGCGCTGACTGCCATAGCTCAGTCTCCTTGGTTGGCGGCCGTCTGATGCGGCCGATGCCGTAAATGTCTTTCTTTGCGTCGTTCTTGCCGGCGCGCTTCGCGCTCGTCACGCTTGGCGGCCTTCTCGCGGCGCAGAGCCTCGGTCACCAGATCGTCGGTGAGCACCAGCTTTGCCTCGCTGATTTCGTCGATGGGCAGCAGCACGTCGGTCGCTTCGCCTGCCTCGTCGTGGCGGATGCGCGCCGCCTCGCCCTCGGTGCCGGCGAGCTCACCGCGGAAGCGCTTGCGGCCCTCGATCGGGATATGTGTCTCGATCTTGACCAGGTGCCCGGCGTAACGGTCGAAGTCCGACTTGCGCACCAGCGGCCGGTCGATGCCCGGCGAGGAAATCTCCAGGCGATAGGCGCGCTCGATCGGATCGGCCATGTCGAGCACCGGCGACAGCGCGCGCGAGACCGCCTCGCAGTCCTCGACCGCCATGGTTCCGTCCAGCCGTTCCGCCATGATCTGCACGGTGCAGCCGTCGGCGCCGGAAATCTTGACCCGCACCAGCCGGTAGCCGAGCTGCTCGATCACCGGCTCGGCGATCGCCGCGACGCGGGCGGCGAGCCCCGGCTCGACGATGAGCCGCGGTTCGATTTCGCTTTGCGCGGCGGTTGCCACCGCCTGGTCTGCCTTGCTGCCGGCCATTTCAGTAACAAAAAAGAGCGGGCCCCGGGGGACCCACTCTCAAAACCCGTTCGGTTATGAGGGTGTCTTAACAACCGGAAATATAGCGATTTCCCGACCGCGTGCAAGGGCAAAGGGGGGTCTCGCGGCTAACCCTTCGTTCAGAATCTCGCCCTAAAACAGCGGTAAAGCCGCACATCCGATGACGATCCAGGACCGTTCGCGCAGATTAACGCCATGAGCGCTACCGTCTCGCTGCTTCCCGAACTGGAGGAAGTCGTCCAGCATGGCTCGGCGGAAAAGCGGGCCAAGACGCTCGAGCGCATCACCGGCCTGTTTCTCGAGGGCGCGGGAAGCTTCAAGCCCGAACACGTCGCGCTGTTCGACGATGTCATCGGCTGTCTGATCGAGGAGATCGAGGTCAAGGCGCTGGCGGAACTGGCGCGCCGGCTTGCGCCGGTGCCGAACGCGCCGCGAGGCGTGGTCGCCACGCTCGCCAAGAATGATGATATCGCGGTCGCCGGGCCGGTGCTGCAGCAGGCGCCGATTTCCGATCCGGATCTCAAATATATCGCGGAGACCAAGAGCCAGGCGCATCTGCTGGCGCTGTCGACACGCCTCGGCATCAGCGAGACCATTACCGATGTGCTGGTGCGGCGCGGCGACATCGAAGTCGCACGCAGCGTCGCCAATAACCACAAGGCGCGCTTGTCGGAGCACGCGTTCACCACCTTGGTCAAACGCGCCGAGCGCGACGGCGTGCTCGCCGAAAAGGTCGGCCTGCGCACCGATATTCCGCCGCGCCTGTTCCGCGAACTGCTGATGAAGGCAAGCGGCGTGGTGCAGCAGCGGCTGTTGGCGAAAGCCAAGCCGGATACTCAGGCGGAAATCCGCCGCGCGCTGGCGAAGGTCACCGAGGAGGTCGCCGCTAAGGCGGCGCCGCGCAACTACACCGCGGCGCTGGCGGCGGTGCAGGCGCGGCACAAGGAGAAGAAGCTCAGCGAAGCCGACGTCGTCGATTATGCCAAGAGCGGCAAATACGAAGAGACCATCGCCGCGCTCGCCACCGTCAGTGCGGTGCCGGTCGAAGTGGTGGACCGCCTCGTCAATGGCGAGCGGCCGGACCCGATTCTGATCCTCGCGCGGGCGGCCGGCTTTAGCTGGCGCGCGGTGCGCGCGATCATGGCGGCGCGGCCCAAGTCGAAGACCGCCGGCGCGTTGTTCGAAGCCGCGCGCGAGAACTTCGAGCGGCTGACGCCGGCGACCGCCCAGCGCGTCGTGCGCTTCTGGCAGGTGCGGCAGGGCGGCGAGGACTAGTCAACTCCGTCTGAAGGTGAAGTAAGCCGGTGCGCGGCCTTCGCGCTTGGCCTTGGCTTCGTAGCGCGTGCCGGCAAAATCCGGCCATGGCTTCCGCCAGTCGTCGGCACACTCTGCCGTCCAAACAAATTCGGGCGAGCGCAGCACGCGCGCCAGCGCGTAAGCCGCGTAGTCGGCGATGTCGGTGGCAAAGCGCAGCTCGCCGCCGCGCTTGAGGACGCGCGCCAGCCGCTTCAGGCTGTCGTCCTGGATGAAGCGGCGCTTCCAGTGCCGCCGCTTCGGCCACGGATCGGGATAGAGCAGATCGATGCGCGCGAGCGCGCCTGACGGCAGCCAGTCGAGCAATTCGCTGGCGTCGCCGTGGTGCAGGCGGATGTTGGTGAGCTTGTGCTCGTCGATCGCCGCCAACGCCTTCGCCACGCCGTTGATGAATGCATCCGAACCGATGAAACCGGTGCGTGGGTTGCTTTGCGCTTGCGCGACGAGATGTTCGGCGCCGCCGAAGCCGATTTCCAGCCGTACGTCGGTGGCGTCGGCGAACAGCATCGAGAGATCGGCGGGCGCGGGCTTGCCGAGATCGAGCGCGAGACGTGGCAGCAGCGTGTCGAACAGCGCCGCCTGCCGCGGCTTGAGTGCATGGCCCTTGCGCCGGCCGAAGAAGGCGCGCTGCGAGGCTGGCAAATTCGGATCCATGCACTGACTATCAAAGACGCGAATGGCCGGCACAAGGCCGGCCATTCATCGACGTTCGGAGATATTCGAATGGAGCTTATTTCACCGCGCTCTTGATCGCCGCGGCGAGGTCGGTCTTTTCCCAGGAAAAACCGCCGTCCTTTTCCGGCGCACGGCCGAAATGGCCGTAGGCCGCGGTGCGCCGGTAGATCGGGCGATTGAGCTTGAGGGTGCGGCGGATATTGGTCGGGGTGAGACGGAACAGCTCGGGCAGGACCTTCTCCAGCTTCTTCTCCGCGACCTTGCCGGTGCCGTGCGTATCGACCAGGACCGACATCGGGTCGGCAACGCCGATGGCATATGCGACCTGGATGGTGCATTTGTCGGCGACGCCCGCGGCGACCACGTTCTTGGCGAGATAGCGCGCAGCATAAGCGGCCGAGCGGTCGACCTTGGTCGGGTCCTTGCCGGAGAAGGCGCCGCCGCCGTGCGGCGCGTAGCCGCCGTAGGTATCGACGATGATCTTGCGGCCGGTCAGGCCGCAGTCGCCGTCGGGGCCGCCGATGACAAAATTGCCGGTCGGATTGACCAGGAAGTCGGACGGCTTCTTCGGCATCCAGCCTTTCGGCAGCGCCGATTCGACGGCGCTGGCGATCAATTCCTTGACCATGCCGGGGGTGTATTTCTTGCCGTTGCGGCTCTTCTCGTTGTGCTGGGTCGAGACCACGACCTTGGTGCAGCCGACCGGCTTGCCGTCGACGTAGCGCACGGTGACCTGGCTCTTGGCGTCGGGCTGCAGGTCGAACAACTGGCCGGCGCGGCGCCTGTCGGACAGCACCTTCAGGATCTTGTGCGCGAAATAGATCGGCGCCGGCATGAACGAGTTCTTCTCATAGACCTCGCTCTCGGTGCAGGCGAAGCCGAACATCATGCCTTGGTCGCCGGCGCCTTCCTCCTCGCCGCCTTTTTTCTTCTTGGCGTTGACGCCCATGGCGATGTCGGGCGACTGGCCGTGCAGCAGCACCTCGATATCCGCGCCGTAATAGGAAAAGCCGTCTTGGTCGTAGCCGATGTCCTTGACCACGTCGCGCGCGATCTGCGCGATCAATTCACGGTCGACGACGACCTTGTCGCCATGCTTGTGGAAGAACGGCGCCTGGCCGCGGCCTTCGCCGGCGATGACGATCTTGTTGGTGGTCGACAGCGTCTCGCAGCCGAGCCGCGTGTTCACCTGGCTGTCGTCGGCGATGCCGAGCTTGACGTCGTTTTCCAGAAACGCGTCGAGTACTGCGTCGGAAATCTGGTCGCAAACCTTGTCCGGGTGACCTTCGGAAACCGACTCGCTGGTGAACAGGAAATTCGTGTGCGCCACTGCTGCAACTCCTCCGATGGCGCGGCGTCACGGCCGCGTCAATTCACGGGTGGTTCTTGCAGTGGCGGTCAACGAGGTCAAGATGCGGGCTGCGGTGGGCAGCCGGAGTGGGGGCGTTGGGCCAAGGCCCTGAAATTATTCGCCATCGGCGATTTGTTCGACCAGTTCGACGATGCGGCGGCGCAATTTACCGCTCTTGATGCGCATGAATGATTTGGTCAACGACAGGCCGTCGGCAGTCGCGAGGAAGTCGGCCACATAAGCCGGCGAGGGGGCTTCACCCATGCCGGAATGGCCCGGCATGTTCGGCGCGCCTTCGAAGAAAAATGAAACCGGTACTTGCAGGATATTGCCGATTTGCTGCAACCGGCTGGCGCCGATCCGGTTGGTCCCCTTTTCGTATTTCTGCACCTGCTGGAACGTCAGGCCCAAGGCGTCGCCGAGCTTCTCCTGGCTCATGCTCAGCATCATCCGACGCATGCGGACACGTGAGCCCACATGTTTGTCGATCGGATTTGGCACCTTCTTTGCCATAACGCTCTCCTATGCGACCATATTAAAGCGTAATGTCATAGGTAGTGTTGCGATTGCAACTTAAGTTCCATTCGAGCCGGGCGGTTCTGTCCAAAAGGCGCGAAAAAATCTTTATATGTTTCAATCGCCTTTCATGGGATCGAAACCCAGCCTTGTGATACCGGCATAGCAAATCTACGTCTTCGCCATGCGTTTTCGCGCTGGGCGTCGCACACCCGCGCAATTCTGGGGCTGAATTCATTCAATTCAGCGGCGCAGTCGCCTTCGCGCGACGAGTATCAAACTTACTACCATAAATAGAATCAAGATGTCGTCGCCGAAGCGCACATAGATCGTCTGCGCAACCGCTTTCGGCAGACGAGCATCGAGGATGCCTTCGCTGCCGAGCGGCAGCGAAGCGATGACGCGGCCGACCGGGTCGACCACCGCGGAAATTCCGGTATTGGCTGCGCGGACCAACGGCAGGCCTTCGGCGATCGCCAGCACCCGCGCCTGTTGGAAATGCTGGTAGGGACCGGTGCTGATGCCGAACCAGCCGTCATTGGTCACGTTGACCAGCCAGCCCGGCCGTTCGCCCTGCGGCACGGCGCTGCCCGGGAAGATCGCCTCGTAGCAGACCAGCGGCAGCATCTTCGGCGCCCCCGGCACCTCCATGGCGCGGCGGCGGTCGCCGGACAGGAAGCCGCCGACTTGCTTGGTGAGATTGCGCAAGCCGAAGCGCTCAAGCAGGCGCTGAAACGGCAGGTACTCGCCGAACGGCACCAGATGCACTTTGTCGTAGATGCCGCGGATCGAGCCGTCGGGATCGATGACGTAGACCGAGTTGTAGGCGTGCGGATTGCTTGCGGTCGCGCCCGGCGCCGGACGCACCGCTCCGGTGATCAGTTCGGTCGACGGCTTCAGGAGATCGCTGATCTGCGTCAGCGCGTCGGGTTCGCGCGTGAGAAAAAACGGGAATGCCGACTCCGGCCAGATCAGGATATTGGCGTCGTGCACGCCTTTGGAATCGGGTCCGGTGGCGCGGTCGGACAGGCGCAGATAGCGCGCCATCACGGCCGCCTTGGCGGAGTAGTTGAATTTGTCGTCCTGCTGCAGGTTGGGCTGCATGATGCGCAGCTTTACCCCGCTGACGAAATCGGCCGGGTGCTGCGCCAGTCGCACCACGCCGTAACTTGCCAGTCCCGCGATGACGAGCAGGCCGGCAAAGATCGCGCGTCTGGGGTGCGGCGTGTCGGCGGTGTCGTCGGCGAGCAGCGCCGGGCTTGCGCAAATGGCGATGCAGAGAAACGTCAGGCCCCAGATGCCGACGAGCGTGACGCTCTGCGCCAGCGCCAGGGGCTCGGTCAGCGCGTAGCCGAAGGTGTTCCACGGAAAGCCGGTGAGCAAATGCCCGCGCAGCCACTCGGCGCCGGTGAGCATGGCGGCAAGCGCCAGAATGCGCGTCGGCCCTCGCACCCAGATCAGCCGCGCGGCCGCGAGTCCGAGGCCAGTGAAGAGTGCGAGATAGGCCGGCAAACCGGAAACCGCGACCGGCAACAGCCAACCGAAAGTCTTGGCGTCGACCAGGAAGGCGTAACCGATCCAGTAAAGCCCGGCGACGAAATAGCCGAACCCGAAGCACCAGCCGGCAAGCGCCGCGCGCCATGCGCCGCTCCAACGTCCGGCGGCGGAGCCATCGATCAGCCAGACCAGCACCGGCAATGTGAGAAACAGGATCGGCCACGCATTGACCGGGGCGAGCGCCAGCGCCGAGGCGGCGCCCGCGAGCAAAGCAATGAAGGCGCGCCGCCAGCCATAGGCCAGCACCACGGCATAGGAAATGCGGGTGACGATCACGGGCGCTGCGCGCCGGCCGCGGAGCCGGATGTGCCGCCGTCCTTCGGCGGATCATCGACGGGCAAAGTCGGCGGCGCCGTGCCGGCGAGCACGGCGTCGGATTCGCCGCGTTTGCGTTCGCCGCGCGGGCGCTCGCGCTTTTCCTTAAGCTGTGTAATGCGCACCCGCTTGATGCGGCGCGGATCGGCGTCGAGCACCTCGAACTCGAAGAGGCCGGGCCCCGGAATCAATTCGCCGCGCACCGGCAGGCGGCCGGCGCGGGTCACCAGATAGCCGCCGAGCGTATCGACTTCCTGCGCGACCTCGCCTGGATCGAAATCATTGCCGACGGTCGCCGCCACGTCCTCGAGCCGGGCGCGCGCGTCGGCAATGAAGGAGCCGTCCGCCTGGCGCACCACATGCGGCGTCTCATCTTCGTCGTGCTCGTCGGCGATGTCGCCGACGATCTGCTCCACGATGTCCTCGATCGACACCAGGCCGTCGCTGCCGCCGTATTCGTCGACCACCAGCGCCAGATGAATGCGCGTTGCCTGCATGCGTGCCAAGAGATCGATCACCCGCGACGACGGCGGCACGAACAGGATCTCGCGCACGATCTTGGTCGATGACAGCGGCATCGACAGGTCGATTGCCTTGAGGTCGAGGCCGGCCGGCAGCGGCTTCTTGCGCTTGGCGTTCTTTTGCGGGTCGACGGCCGCGCGTGCGGTCATGAAGGCGATCAGGTCGCGGATGTGCACCATGCCGATCGGATCGTCGAGCGTGTCGTTATAGACGACAAGGCGCGAATGGCCGGCGCCCTCGAACGTGCGCACCAGGTCCCCGAGTTTGATGTCCTGCTGCACGGCGATGATGTCGGCGCGCGGAATCATCACGTCGCCGACGCGCCGCTCGCGAAGCCCAAGGATATTCCTGAGCATCCGGCTTTCTTCCGGTGAGAAGTCGGATTCGCCGGTTGGCATGGCGTCGAGCACGTCGCGCAGATCGGCGCGCGAGTTCGGCCGGCGGCCGAACAGCGCGCGAAACACGCGCGTCAGCCAGCCGTCTTCGCGCGCCGGCGGCACCGGAACCGGCAGATGGCGCGGTTCGTAATGCGCGGTGTCGGCGGAACCCGGGCTTGGCGGATCGTTGGCGGTCATGGCGGTCAGACGTCGCCCCGGTTGAGATGGCGTTCAAGATACGGGTTGGGCATTTTCAGGCGCGCCATGATCTTGCTTTCGAGCCCTTCCATCTCGTCTGCGGCAGCATCGGCTTCATGATCGTAGCCGACGAGGTGGAGAAAGCCATGCACCGTAAGATGGGCCAGATGGTGGAGAAAATTTCGGCTCTCGTCCTCGCATTCCCGCTTCAGCGTCTCGTAGGCGATGACGATGTCGCCCAGGAAACGCGCGCCGATGTCCGGCCTGGCGGCCGGAAACGACAGCACATTGGTCGGCTTGTCGATGCCCCGCCATTGCCTGTTGAGGACGCGAATCGCCTCATCGTCGGTGAGCAGGATAGCCACTTCGCCATCCACTGTTGAGACCGTGGCGGCGCAAGCTGCAACCGCCTCGCGCACCGTATCCTCGGCCCCCGGTTCTGCTTGCCAAAGCGGCGATTGCACCTGGATGTCGACCGACGGCGTCGCCGCGCGCCGGGGCGGCGCGCCGGTCATTTCCTGTCCTCGCGCGACTTGCGGTCATAGGCCTCGACGATGCGCGCGACCAGTTCGTGGCGAATCACGTCCTCATGGGTGAAGGCGACGTGGCCGACGCCGTCGACGCCGTCGAGCAGGCGCACGGCTTCGGCGAGGCCGGAGGCCTGGCCGCTCGGCAGGTCGACCTGGCTCGGATCGCCGGTGACGATCATGCGGCTGTTCTCGCCGAGCCGAGTCAAAAACATCTTCATCTGCATCGAGGTCGTGTTCTGCGCCTCGTCGAGAATGATGGCGGCGTTCGACAGCGTGCGTCCACGCATGAAGGCGAGCGGCGCGATCTCGATCTCGCCGGCTTGCAGCGCGCGTTCGACGATGCGCGCATCCATCAGGTCGTAAAGCGCGTCGTAGATCGGCCGCAAGTACGGGTCGACCTTCTCGCGCATGTCGCCCGGCAAGAAGCCGAGCCGCTCGCCGGCTTCGACCGCGGGCCGCGACAGGATGATGCGGTCGACCTCCTTGCGCTCGAACATCTGCACGGCCTGCGCGACCGCGAGCCAGGTCTTGCCGGTGCCGGCGGGGCCGGTGCCGAACACCAGATGGTGACGCTTGAGCGCGCGGATATAGGCGTCCTGCGCCGCGGTGCGCGCGCGCACCGGGCGCTTGCGCAGGTTTATTTCCTCGAAGGCCGCCCGCCCGCCCGCCGGGTCGTAGTCGAACAGCGAGCCTTGCGCGATCGCCTGCCGGATGGCGCCTTCGACGTCGCCCTGGCTCAATTCATGACCGCGCTTCAGGTTTTCGTACAGCCCTTCCAGCACGCGCCGCGCCTGCTCGCAGCCGCCGCGCGAGCCGTCGACGGTGACGTGATTGCCGCGCTGTTCGGCGACCACGCCGAGGCGGCGCTCGATCAGCGCCAGGTTTTGTCCGTATTGGCCGAACAGGATGGAGGCGAGACGGTTGTCGTCGAAGGCGAGCACGATCTGTGTCGTCGCCGTCTCTTCAGAGGCGGCGGCGGGTGGGATCGGCGGATCCGGTGTGCGCAAGGTTTTTTCAGACTCCTGTTGCGGCGAGTTCCGGCGTCGAATGCTGGCTGGCCAGCGACCCGAACAGGCTGTTGCTGCCGACTTCGGTGATGGTGACCGGCGATACCGACCCGGTCAGGCTGCGCCGCGCGATCACCTGCACCGTCTGCAAATATGGCGTGCGACCGACCAGTTGCCCAGGGTGCCGGCCCGGCTTTTCCAGCAGCACGTCCAGGGTTTTGCCGGCAAATTCGGCATTGAATGCCCGCCATTGCCGGGTGATCAGGGCTTGCAGCCGCTGCAGGCGTTCGGATTGCTGCTCGGGCGCGACCTGGCCGGCCATATCGGCCGCCGGCGTACCGGGCCGCGGCGAATACATGAAGGTGTAGGCCGTGGCGAAGCCGACTTCTTCGACGAGCGACAGCGTGGCGCGGAAATCGTCTTCGGTTTCGCCGGGAAAACCGACGATGAAATCCGACGTGAAGGCGAGATCAGGCCGAGCGGCGCGAAGGCGCGCGATGACATCAAGATAATCCCGGCGCGTGTGGCGGCGGTTCATCGCCGCGAGGATGCGGTCGGACCCCGACTGCACCGGCAGATGCACGTAAGGCATCAGCGGCGCGAGGTCGCCATGCGCGGCGACGAGGTCGTCGTCCATGTCGCGCGGGTGGCTTGTCGTGTAGCGCAGGCGGACGATGCCGGAAACCTCGCTAAGCCGCCGCAGCAATTTGCCGAGTGTCGCCGGCCGGCCGTCGGCATCGAGCCCGTGATAGGCGTTCACGTTCTGCCCGATCAGCGTCACCTCACGCACGCCGGCTTGCGCCAGGCGCTCGACTTCGGCGGCGACCTTCTCGACCGGACGCGATACTTCGGCGCCGCGCGTATAGGGCACGACGCAGAAGGTGCAGAACTTGTCGCAACCCTCCTGCACGGTGACGAAAGCGGAAATGCCGCGCTTGCGGATGGCGTCGCCACCGGGCGCCGCGAGCGCGTCGAACTTGTCGTCGACGGGAAATTCGGTGTCGACCACGCGTTCGCCGGCTTCGACGCGGGCGACGAGATCGGGCAGGCGGTGATAATTCTGCGAGCCGACGACAAGATCAACGGCACCGGCCCGGCGGATGATCTCGGCGCCCTCGGCCTGCGCGACGCAGCCGGCGACCGCAATGGTCATACGGCGGCCAAGCGTGGCGGCTTCTTGCTTCAGCACGCGGATGCGGCCGATCTCGGAATAGACCTTCTCGGCGGCCTTCTCGCGGATATGGCAGGTGTTGAGGATGACCAGATCGGCATCGGCTGGATCGCCGGTCTCGGCGTAGCCCGCCGGTGCCAAAGTGTCCGCCATACGATGCGAATCGTAGACGTTCATCTGGCAGCCGAAGCTTTTGACGTGGACCTTGCGGGTTTCGCTCATGCCGCTCTTAATTTCGAACCGGGGTCAATTTAGCCTGCCGCGGCCGGCTTTGTCGCCCTCAACCATGCCTTTGATTTCGTGGTGCTTTTAGGATGCTGCCGAGTGCAGCGGGCGCGGCGTGCCGCGCAGCGTTGCAACATTGAGGGCGCGCACCGCGGCTTCCAGCGATTTCGCCATCGCTTTGCGGTCGGTGGACGTGTGGGCGAGGACCGGCTCGCCATAGCTTACCACGGCGTCGACTGCGCCGCGGGCGATGAACTCGCGGATGTGCGGCATGAAGTCGAGGTCGCCATACCAGGCGACCAGCGGCCGGTGCCGTCGGCCCATGGGGATGCCGTGCGTATTGGTGTAACCGATCGACATCGGCTGGATCATGAACCTGCCGAAGTCGTGATGCGCGGCGGCGTCGCTCACCACGCCGACCAGCGCCGAGCGGAACGGCAGCACGCGGTTGCCGTCGCTCGACGTGCCTTCGGCAAACAACACGACCGAGGTGCCGCCGGCGAGGCGCTTGACCATCTCGGCGATCGCTTCGCCGGTTTGGTGGCGGCGCGTACGGTCGACGAAGACCGTGCGCTGCAGCTTGGCGGTGACGCCGATCAGCGGCCAGCTCGCCACCTCGCGCTTGGCGACGAAGGCGACCGGCATGATCGTGCCGATCACCAGGATATCGACCCATGAAACGTGATTGGACACGAACAACGCCGGGCGATCCTGCACTGGCGCGCCCATGACACGGATGTTGATGCGCAGGAGCCGGCAGAGCAGACGGTAATAGTTTGTAGCGATGAAACCCCAGCCGGGCAGACTGACTTTGTCGAGCAGCCACTGGATGGAGATCAAGATCGGCGTCATCGTGAAGAAGACCGCGCCGATCATCAGCCCGCGCAGCATGGAGATCTATTTTTTCTCGTCGTCGAGCGGGACGGCGTAAAGCTCGAGGCGGTGGTCGATCAGTTTATAGCCGAGCTTGCGCGCGACCTCCGCCTGCAGCCGGTCGATCTCTTCGGAGCGGAATTCGATCACCTCGCCGCTGCGCAAGTTGATCAGATGATCGTGGTGCGATTCGGTCGCGGTCTCATAGCGCGCGCGGCCTTCGCGGAAGTCGTGGCGCTCGATGATGCCGGCGTCCTCGAACAGGCGCACGGTGCGGTAGACCGTGGAGATGGAGATGCGGTCGTCGACCTTGGCGCAGCGCCGGTACAATTCCTCGACGTCGGGATGGTCGTCGGAGCCGGCCAGAACGCGCGCGATGGTGCGGCGCTGCTCGGTCATGCGCATGCCTTTCTCGGCGCACAGGGCCTCGATGTTGCGTCTGTCGGAGATGGTCTTGTCCGGCGTGGTCACGGCTGGCGTCTCTTCTTACGGGTCCGGCTCTCCTAGCATAGTGAGCCCAGGCGATTAAACCAAATCGCGGCGCAACACCAATGCGGCGGCGGTGCCGCCGGTGGCCTGATAGTAGTTCGGGCGGCGGGAGATCTGCCGGAAGCCGGCGCGATCGTAGAGCCGGATCGCCGCCGCGTTGTGTTCGTCGACCTCCAGGAACACCGTGCGCGCGCCGAGTCCGGCCAGACGGCGCAGATGCAGATTGAGCAGGTTGCGCGCAAGGCCGCGGCCGCGTCTGGCGGCAGCGACCGCAACCGAGAGGATTTCCGCCTCGTCCTCGACCACGCGCGACATGATGAATCCAGCCATGCGCACGCCGAGCATGGCGCGATGGGCGACAACGTGACGGTCGGTAAGCAGGCCTTCGACCTCCTGCTCGTTCCAGCCGCGTGCGAACGAAGCGGCATGCAGTGCCGCGATCGCCGCGGTGTCGCGGCTCGAGGCTTCCGAAAACACCGGCTCGGCGCGCGCAAACAGATGCTTGAGCAGGGCGATCATCGCCGCGCCACTTGCGCCGCTGTCTGAGCTTGTGCGTCGGGAGGACGCAGATAGAACGGCTTCGGCGGCGCGTCCATCTCGTCCGCGGCGGCGCCGAGCCGCGCCACCCATTCGATGTCGGGCGCGCGGCGCGCATCGACGAAGCTCGGTGGCGTTTCGCCGGCCGGCCAGGCATCCGCCAACATTGCCGCGCCGCTGCCGACCAGGGCCGGCGCGCCGGCCGCCGCAAGACGCAGCGCCTCGCGCAGCAGCGCGACGCGTGCCGGCACGATGGTGCGGCCGCCCGGTCCGAATACCTGGATATAGACCTGGCCGTGGCGCGCATCGATCGCCGCCACTACGGAACGTGCCGCATCGGCAGCGACCAGCGGCGTGGCATAGGCGGCGAGCGTGGTGAGACCGATCGCCGGCTTGCCCGCGGCAAGCGCAATGCCGCGCGCGGCGGCGAGCCCGACGCGCAGGCCGGTGAAGCTGCCGGGTCCGGTGGTGACGGCGATGCGGTCGAGAGATTCGAAGCCGAGACCGGCCTGGTCCATCACCCGCGCGATGAGCGGCATCAGCGCTTCGGCGTGGCCGCGCAGCATCGGCAACGATTCATGGACCGCCGCCGCCGGCTGCTCGGTGTCGAGCACGGCGGCCGAGCAGGCTTCCAGCGCAGTGTCGATGGCAAGGACGCGCATATGGCTACATTTACCAATGCGCAGCCAAAAGCAATGTCGGGCTAGACCGGCCGTACTTCGGTGACTTCGGGAACGAAATGGCGCAGCAGGTTCTGGATGCCGTGCTGCAGGGTTGCGGTCGAGGACGGACAGCCGGAGCAGGCGCCCTTCATGGTGAGATAGACGACGCCTTCCTTGAAGCCCTTGAAGGTAATGTCGCCGCCGTCGCCGGCCACCGCCGGTCGCACGCGCGTCTCGATCAGGTCCTTGATCAGTTCGACGGTCTCGGAATCCTTCTCGTCAAAGAACTCGTCGGCGTCGCTCTGCGCCGTGGCGTCGCCTGCGAGCAGCGGCGCGCCGCTGATGAAATGCTCCATGATGGCGGCGAGCACGGCTGGCTTGATCTGCTGCCAGTCGCCGTCGCTCTTGGTGATGGAGATGAAATCGGAGCCGAAGAACACGCCGCCGACATTGGGAATTTCGAACAGGCGCTCGGCCAGCGGCGATTGCTTTGCCGCTTCCTTGCTCGCCATGTCGAGCGTTCCGGTCGACAGCACCGCTCGTCCGGGCAGGAACTTCAAGGTCGCCGGATTCGGCGTAGCTTCGGTCTGAATGAACATTTTGCTCCTCCTGGCGGGTTCAAGGCCCGTGGATGGCGTCGGGTATAGCGAATAAATGGCGCTTGCCTTGACCGAGGTCAACTGGGCCGAGCCGCCTTCTGAGGATGACGGATCAGGAACTCGCATCGATTTCCTCGTCGCTGAGATGCCCGGGCACGATGGCCACAGGGATCGGAAAGCTGCCGGCGGTTTTGATCAGGCTGGAGACCAGCGGGCCGGGGCCTTCATTGGTTGTGCCGGCGGCGAGCACCAGAATGCCGATGTCGGCGTCCTCGTCGATCAATTTGACGATCTCCTCGGACGGTACGCCCTCGCGGATAACGCGGTCCGGTGTGATGTTCGAAATGTCCTTGGCGCGCGCCGCATATTTGTCGAAGGCCGCGTTGGCGGCTTCGAGCGCCTCGGCTTTCATGAGATCGGCGACGCCGAGCCACTGCTGATTGTGCTCTTCGGTGTCAATGACGCGCAGCATGACCAATTGCGATTTGGTGCGGCCGGCGCGCTTGGCCGCCCAATAGACGGCGCGGTCGCATTCCTCGGTGTCGTCGATAACGACCAGATATTTGCGCTTGTGCCCGGCCTCGTAGCTGCGGCGCTTGGTGTTCATCGTCGCTCCCGCTCCATGCGCTCATTTGCGGGCGCACAAGCGGCCGATGGTGGCATGCCGGCGGCGGTTGCCACAAGCGCCTGAAAAATTGCCCAGTGAAAACGCGGGATTAGCGGCGCACGAGGCCGACAATATCCTTGACCGCTTTCATGGTCTCGGAAGCGAGCACCTGCGCACGCTGCGCGCCGTCCGCCAGCACCGAATCGATGAAGCCGAAATCGTCCTTGATGCGGCGCATCTCGGCGCTGATCGGCGACAGCTTGGCGATCAGCAGATCGGCCAGCGCAGGCTTGAATGCTGAGAATTGGGCGCCGCCGAACTGTTTGAGCACGTCGGCTTTGCTCACGCCCGCGACGGCGGCATAGATGCCGACCAGATTGTCGGCCTCGGGGCGCACTTCCAGCCCTTTCTCTTCGCTTGGCAACGGCTCCGGATCGGTCTTGGCGCGCCGGATCTTGTGGGCGATGGTGTCGGCGTCGTCGGTCAGATTGATGCGCGACTGGTCCGACGGATCGGATTTCGACATCTTCTTCGAGCCGTCGCGCAGCGACATCACCCGCGTCGCCGGACCCTGGATGATCGGCTCGGGCAGCGGGAAGAACGCGTCGCCGAAGCCGTGCGCGTGGATCGACTGCGCGAAATCGTTGTTGAACTTCTGCGCGATGTCGCGCGAAAGCTCGAGATGCTGCTTCTGGTCCTCGCCGACCGGAACGTGCGTCGCGCGATAGACCAGGATGTCTGCCGCCATCAGCGCCGGATAAGCGTAGAGCCCGACCGAGGCGTTTTCGCGGTCCTTGCCGGCTTTCTCCTTGAATTGCGTCATGCGATTGAGCCAGCCGAGACGGGCGACGCAATTGAACACCCAGGCGAGTTCGGCGTGCTCGGCAACCTGGCTTTGGTTGAAGATGACGTGTTTCTTCGGATCGATCCCGGCGGCGATGAAGGCTGCGGTCACCTCTCGCGTGGCCTTCGGCAGTTCCGCCGGATCCTGCCACACCGTGATGGCGTGCAGGTCGACGACGCAATAGATGCACTCGTAGCGCTCCTGCAGCGCGACGAATTTGGTGATCGCGCCAAGATAATTGCCGAGGTGCAGATTGCCGGTCGGCTGCACACCGGAAAACACGCGCTCCTTGAAAGCCATGTCCGTTCCTCACCGATACGGCGGCCACATGGCATGATGGCGTTTGCCGTGCAACCCCTGTCGCGCGCAAACCAGGGTGCGCGTCGACACCGGATACGATATCAAAGGCAATGCCGCTCCGTTATACGATACAGGCGAGAGAGCTGTCGGGACCGTGCGGCATCGCCGAGCAGTGGGTGGGCTAATGAGCAAGGACGAGCTGATCATCCAATTGGTGAAAGTGGCGCTCGGCATTTTGATCGCAGGCTACTTTCTCTGGTGGAGTTTGGAAGTGTTGAAAAGGCTGCCGCCGCCTCACTAGGCGAGGCAGGCACGCCACCGAGGCACCACCGCCGACGGCGGTAATATCGCGCACATAGGCGGTGCCTCGCGCCGTACTCTAATCTCCTGGGCGCGCGTCACGCGCATGTCACGGCCGTCAGCTTGCCGATGCGCGCTTGGCCGATATAGTGCGTCGGGCGACTCGCGAGGTTCTGCATGGCTCCCCACCGCTACGACGTCATCGGCATCGGCAACGCCATCGTCGACGTTATCGCCCGCGCCGAGGACGATTTCCTGGTGGCGCACGGCATGCACAAAGGCTCCATGGCGCTGATCGAAGAGGCGCGCGCCGAAAAAATCTACCAGGCGATGGGGCCGGCGGTGGAAAGCTCAGGCGGCTCGGCCGCCAACACCGTCGTCGGCGTGGCGAGTTTCGGCGGCCAGGCCGCCTTTGTCGGCAAGGTCAAGGACGACGCGCTCGGCCGCGCTTTCGCCCATGACATCCGCGCCTCCCGCGTGGCCTTCGATACCAAGCCGGCAAGCGGCGGCCCCTCGACCGCGCGCTGCTACATCATGGTGACGCCGGACGGCGAGCGTACCATGAACACGTATCTGGGCGCCGCGCAGGATCTCAAGCCCGCCGACATCGACGAGGGCAAGATCGCCAGCGCCGCGCTCACTTATCTCGAAGGCTATCTGTGGGATCCGCCGCACGCCAAGGAAGCCTTCGTCAAAGCGGCGTCGATCGCGCACAAAGCGGGGCGACGCGTCGCGCTGACGCTGTCGGATTCATTTTGCGTCGACCGCTACCGCGCCGAATTCCTCGATCTGATCCGCAAGGGCACCGTGGACATTGTTTTCGCCAACGAGCACGAACTCCACAGCCTGTACGAGACCGCCGACTTCGACACCGCGGTCAAGGCCCTGCGCAAGGACGCCAAGCTGGCGGTGATTACCCGCAGCGAGAAAGGCTGCGTGGTGGTAACGCGCAACGGCGTCGAATCGGTGCAGGCGATGCCGATCGAGCGCGTGGTCGACGTCACCGGAGCCGGCGATCTGTTCGCCGCTGGCTTCCTCGTTGGCCTCGCGCGCGGCAAGGACCACCGCACCGCCGCGCGGCTTGGCGCGCTGGCGGCGGCCGAAGTGATTCAGCATATCGGCGCCCGGCCGGCGGTGTCGCTCAAGGCGTTGGCGGCCGAGAACGGCCTGCCGGTCTGACGTTTCCGAAAATCCCGAAATTTCAGGCTGCTGCGGTGCGGGTGCGCGCCGGCAGTAACCAATTGGTAACGAAACATGGTTAGCGATTGGTGAACCCACGCGCGAGGACCCGTCATGGATGCCGCACCGAAGCCGGATGGCGAACCCGAAGTCACGTCGGCCAAGAGCGTGAAGAGCGAACTGCCGGTCGTCGAATCGCCGCCGCTGTCGCCGGCGGGCGAAGCCGCAGCGCCAATCGCAGCGGAGGCGAGCATCGCCGCAGCGCCTGCGCCCGAACCGGTTGCGCCGGCAATCGATGCTACGGTGCCGCCGATTGCTTCTCTCAAATCCGTCGAACTGCCGCCGAAGATCTGGCCGCGCTTTACCGTGCGCCCACGCCACAAGCGCTACGCTGTACTTGCCGCCTCGGTGACGTTTGCCGCCGCGCTTGGCGCCGTGATCGGCGCGCTGGTGATGGGCGGGTCGCCTCCGCCGGTCAAGCCCGACGTCGCCGCCATCGAGCAGAACAAGGCGATGCAGCAGTCAATCATCAAACTCAACAAAGAGATTGCTGCGCTGAAGACCAACCTCGATCAGGCCAACAAGGCGGCGCACACGCAGATTGCCAAGATTTCCGACAAGCTCGAGCAGCAGGCTGCCGAAATCACCGGTTCGATCGCCGCGCCGCAGACGGTTTCGGCTGCGCCGCCACCGTCCGTGCCGATGGCGGTGCCGCTGCCGCGTCCGGCGCAGCGAATGGCCGCTGCCGAACAGCCCGGCCGCATCCCTGTGGTGGCCGATTGGACGATCCACGACTACCGCCACGGCTATATCTTCGTCCAAGGCCACGGCGAAATCTTTCAGGTGCAGATCGGCGCGCCTTTGCCCGGCCTCGGCCCGGTGGAAGCGGTCAGGCGCCAGGAAGGCCGCTGGGTGGTGTTCACGCCCAGAGGCATGATCGTGTCTATGCGCGACCGCCGCTACTTCGAAGCCAACTGACCGTCCGCTCAAAAGACGGCTGAAAGCGGCGCCCCGCGGGCGCCGTTTTTCATTTGTCCGCGAGCCGGTAGCCGGCCCGACAAAAGCATGTCAGATTTGGCTGCCGGAGCGGGTGCGGACATGCGCGGCGCGTTGTTGGGAATCGTTGCGGCTCTGGGCGTGATGGCTTGGCCGAGCCATGCTTCGGCGCAGGGCGCCGCGCCGCCGGTTCCGAAGCCGGAGATGACCGAAAGCTGTCCGGGCCTCGTCGCCGGGCGTATGCCGTTCGCCGAGCCGGTCGCCTTTCGCTTCGCCGCGCTCGAACGCGACGAGGTGCGCATCCGCTACATCGGCCACGCCACCTTTCTGATCGAAAGCCCGCAGCAGGTGCGCATCGCTACCGATTACAACGACTATGTCCGGCCGCCGGTCACGCCCGATATCGTGACCATGAACCACGCGCACACCACGCACTACACCGACCACCCCGATCCCGCCATCAAGCACGTCCTGCGCGGCTGGGCCGGGGACGAGAAACCGGCGCGCATCGACCTCACCTACAAGGACGTCCGCGTGCGCAACGTGCCGACCAATATCCGCACCTTCGACGGCGGCACCGAACGGCACGGCAATTCCATCTTCATCTTCGAAATCGCCAACCTCTGCATCGCCCATCTCGGCCATCTGCATCACACGCTGACGCAGCAGCAGCTCAACGAGATCGGCCGCCTCGACGTCGTGCTGGTGCCGGTCGACGGTAACTTCACGCTCGATCTCGACGGCATGGTCGAGGTGCTGCACGCGCTCAAGGCGCCGCTAATGATCCCGATGCACTATTTCAGCGCTTATACGCTCAACCGTTTCCTCGACCGCGTGCGCCAGGAATGGGACGTGGAGATCGCCCCGGTTCCGTCCATGGTGGTATCGAAGGCCACATTGCCGGCCAAGCCGAAAGTGCTGGTGCTGCCCGGTCATTGAGGCGTCACGGCCTAGAGCTATTCCCGCTCAAGGAACCAAAGCGCCGGTTGCCGCGTTCATGGCAGCGCGAATTCGCACAGCAACCGGGGTTTTTCCATGATGCAGACGTGGAGTGGCTGGAAGCGCTTTTCCAGCGGACGGGTCGATACGGTCGACGCGCCGGATGGTCCTGGCGTCTATGAGGTGCGCCACACGCTGACCGGCCGGGTGATGGCCTTCGGCCACAGCGGCCACGTGGCGCAGACGATCGCCGGATTGAATTTCGACGGCGAGGCCGGAACATGGATGCGGATGATCGGTCGCCAGCCGCTCGGCGCGCGGGTCACCGACCTCGAATACCGCACCTGCGCCGCGTCGAGCCGCGCCGAGGCCAAGACCGCCGCCCAGCGGCTGTTGGGCCTGCGGCAAAGCGTGTGGCGGCGGCGCCTGGAGATCGGTTTGCCCGGCGGCCACGCGGGGTGACCTTGCCGCCACGACCCGTATAGAGTGTCGCTCCTCTCGGTGGAGTTGGACATGCCGTATGCGGTCGCGGGCGACAATGTGAAGCTTTACTACGAGGAAGCCGGGCAGGGTGTACCCATCCTGTTCGTTCACGAATTCGCCTCCGACTATCGCGGCTGGGAGCCGCAGATGCGCGAATTCGGCAAGCGTTACCGCTGCATCACCTATTCGGCGCGAGGCTATACGCCGTCCGACGTTCCGGCCGATCCCGATGCCTACAGCTACAAACATGTGATGCGCGACGCCGTCGCCGTGCTCGATCATCTGGCGATCGACAAGGCGCATATCATCGGCCTGTCGATGGGCGGCTACACCGCGCTGCAGGTCGCGCTCAATCATCCTGACCGCGTGCGTTCGATGACGCTCGCCGGCGCCGGCTCGGGCAGCGAGCGCTGGTTTACCGAGACATTTCACAAGAATTCGCGCGAGCTTGGCGCTCAGTTCGAGCGCGACGGCTCGGCTGCGGTGGCCGCCACCTACGGCAACGGGCCGAGCCGAGTCCCGTTCGCCATCAAGGACCCGCGCGGTTTTGCGGAATTCGCCAAACATCTCGCCGAGCACGACGCCAAGGGCTCGGCCAATACCTCGCGCGGTTTTCAGGGCGCGCGGCCGTCGATGTACGATTTCGAGGACGCCATCCGCAGGCTGAAGACGCCGGCATTGATCGTGGTCGGCGACGAGGACGACCGCTGCATCGAGCCGAGCCTGTTCCTGAAAGACACGATCGCCGCTTCCGGCTTGGTGATGTTGCCCAAGACCGGGCACGTCGTGAATCTCGAGGAACCCGATTTGTTCAACGCAGTGGTCGGCGATTTTCTCAGCCGCGTCGACGCCGGCCGTTGGCCGCCGCGCGACCCGCGTACGCTGCCCGACAAATCAGCACCCGCGCTGTGGAACCGGGGAACGGCCAAAGCTATTTAAAGCAGGCACCGCGCGGGAGTAATAGGCCATGCTGAAATGGGCGTTCGTCTTTCTGCTGATCGCCATCGTTGCCGGCATTTTCGGCTTCACCGATGTCGAAGCTGCCTCTGCCACCATCGCGCAGTGGCTGTTCGGCATTTTCCTGTTTCTGTTCCTCGGTGCGCTGGCGATCGGGCTATGGCTCGGCGCAAAGCTGATGCCGTGAACTAAACGTCCACGCTCGCGGCGAGCGCGTTGTCCTGAATGAATTGCCGGCGCGGCTCGACCAGGTCGCCCATCAATTGGTCGAACAGCACGTTGGCCTCGTCGACTTCCTTGATGCGCACCTGCAACAGCGAGCGCGCGTTGACGTCGAGCGTCGTCTCCCACAATTGCTCGGGGTTCATCTCGCCGAGGCCTTTGTAGCGCTGCATGGCGATGCCCTTGCGGCCGGCGCCGGTGAGCGCCTCGAACAGGCCAACCGGGCCGTGGATCGACGTCGTCTCGTCCTTACGGCGCAGCATCGCCGGCGGAGTGGGGCGCGGGTAGACGCTTTGCAGGCTCGCGGCGAACTCGTCGAGCTTGCGCGCATCGGCGGAGCCGAGCAGCGCCTGGTCGATGATGGCGACTTCCTTGACGCCGCGCACGGTGCGCTCGAAGTGGAAGCCGTCGGCGTCGAAGGTGCCTTTCCAGCCGCGCTCGGTCTCGTCCTCCAGCGCGTCGAGCCGCTTGGCGATGTAATCGGCCGCAGCGGCGCCGGTCTTGGGGTCGTCGGTGACCTTGGGCGTGAGCACGCCGACGATCGCCGCCTGCTCGATGACCTTGCGGTTGTAGCGGCTGTGCAGGCCGGTGAGGATGTTGCGGATCTGCCGCGCTTCCTCGACCAGCGTGAGCAGGTCTTGTCCGCTGCGTTCCTCGCCGGAGGCAAGCCGCAGCACCGAATCCTCGAGGCCCGTCGCGATCAGGTAATCCTCGAGCGCGCGCTCGTCCTTGAGATATTGCTCCGACTTGCCGCGGTTGACCTTATAGAGCGGCGGCTGCGCGATGTAGATATGGCCGCGCTTGATCAGCTCCTCCATCTGCCGGAAGAAGAACGTGAGCAACAGCGTCCGGATATGGCTGCCGTCGACGTCGGCGTCGGTCATGATGATGATCTTGTGGTAGCGCAGCTTGTCGGGGTTGAATTCGTCGCGCCCGATGCCGGTGCCGAGCGCGGTGATCAGGGTGCCGATCTCCTGGCTGGACAGCATCTTGTCGAAGCGCGCGCGCTCGACGTTGAGGATCTTGCCGCGCAGCGGCAGCACCGCCTGGAATTCGCGGTTGCGGCCCTGCTTGGCGGAGCCGCCGGCGGAATCGCCCTCGACGATGAACAGTTCGGACTTGGCCGGGTCGCGCTCCTGGCAGTCGGCGAGTTTCCCGGGCAACGACGAAATATCGAGCGCGCCCTTGCGGCGGGTGAGGTCGCGCGCCTTGCGTGCGGCCTCGCGCGCGGCGGCGGCTTCCACCACCTTGCCGACGATCACCTTGGCTTCCTGCGGGTGGATCTCGAACCAGTCCTGGATCGCCTGGTTGACGACATTCTCCACCACCGGCCGCACCTCGGAGGAGACCAGCTTGTCCTTGGTCTGCGACGAGAATTTCGGATCGGGCACCTTCACCGACAGCACCGCGGTCAGGCCCTCGCGGCAGTCGTCGCCGGTGAGCGCCACCTTTTCCTTACGCGTGGTGCCGAGCGTCTCGGCGTATTGCGTGACCTGGCGGGTGAGCGCACCGCGGAAACCGGCGAGGTGGGTGCCGCCGTCGCGCTGTGGGATGTTGTTGGTGAAGCAGAGCACGCTCTCGTGGTAGCCGTCGTTCCACCACAGCGCAGCCTCGACCGTGATGCCCTCGCGCTCGGCCTTGATCATAATCGGATTGGGAATGAGCGGCGTCTTGTTGCGGTCGAGGAACTTGACGAAGGCTTCGACGCCGCCCTCGTATTTCATCTCCTCGCGCTTCTCGACCGCATGACGCATGTCGGACAGCACGATGGTGACGCCGGAATTGAGGAAGGCGAGTTCGCGCAGGCGGTGTTCGAGCGTGGCGAAGTCGAACTCCACCATGGTGAAGGTCGCGGTCGAGGGCAGGAACGTCACTTCGGTGCCGCGCTTGTCGCCGCTGTCGCCGACGACCTTCAGCGGCGCCACCGCGACGCCGTCGGCGAACTCCATGAAGTGTTCTTTGCCGTCGCGCCAGATCTTGAGCTTGAGCCAGCGCGACAGCGCGTTGACCACCGAGACGCCGACGCCGTGCAACCCGCCCGACACCTTGTAGGAATTCTGGTCGAATTTTCCGCCAGCGTGCAGCTGGGTCATGATGACTTCGGCCGCCGAGACGCCTTCGCCTTTATGGATATCGGTCGGGATGCCGCGCCCGTTGTCGACCACGGTCACCGAGCCGTCGGCGTTGAGCGTCACCGTCACCTGGTTGGCGAAGCCGGCAAGCGCCTCGTCGATGGCGTTGTCCACCACCTCGTAGACCATGTGGTGCAGGCCGGAGCCGTCGTCGGTGTCGCCGATATACATGCCCGGCCGCTTGCGCACGGCATCGAGTCCTTTGAGCACCTTGATCGATTCTGCGCCGTAGTCGGATTCGAAATTGCGGGCTGGTTCAGCCATCGGAGCAAGCCTCAAAACAGGCGGCGAAATGAGTCGGAATGGTTGAATTGTGTGACACGAAAAGCGGGCGTCGTACAGAGTAAAGTCATCGAAGATAATATATTGATTCACAACGGGTTTTTTAAGGGTCGCGGTGGGTAAAATCAGGCCTTTTTTGCACCCGATTTTCGACCGATTCGAAGGCCCAGTTCGGCAGCGATTTGAAGCCTCTTTGGCCGTCATCGGGCGGCCATGGAAAGCATACACATCGGAATGTCTTGCCTCAGGGCGCGGCTTGGCCTCTAAGCAGGGGCGCGCCCGCTCGACATGAATTCTTTGCCCATGCGCTGGTCCAGCAAGTCACTTGCATTTCCTCAGTTCGAAGTTCCGCACCGCCTGCGCGCGATCGTGCGGGCGCGGGAATCGAGCATCATCGCACTGGCGCTCGTCGTCGGCGTGTTCGGCGGCCTCGTGGTCGCCGCCATGGGCCAGGCCGTCGGCCTTATGCACCTGACGTTTTTCGGGCTCGACCCGGGCGAGCGGCTATCGGGCCGCGGCGTGCTCAACCCCTATTACGCGTTTTTCACGCCTTGCATCGGCGGCCTGCTGTTCGGTCTTGTCACCGCCTACATCACGCGGCGCCGCGGCACCGAAGTCGACCCGGTCGAAGCCAACGCCCTGCACGGCGGGCGCATGTCGTTGCGCGGCAGCCTGATCGTGGCGTTGCAAACGGTGTGGTCGAGCGGAGTCGGCGCCTCGGTCGGGCTGGAGGCCGGCTATACTCAGCTTTCCAGCGGTATCGCTTCCAAGATCGGTCAGGCGTTCCGCCTGCGCCGCAGCGACATGCGCATCCTAGTCGGCTGCGGCGCCGCCGCGGCAATTGCCGGCGCCTTCGGGGCGCCTTTGGGCGGGGCCTTCTACGGTTTCGAGTTGATCATCGGCAGCTATTCGATCGCCTCGCTGGCTCCGGTCGGCATGGCGGCCTTGGTCGGCTACCTGACCGCACAGGCCTTTGCCCCCGACCGCCTCGGCATCGAGACCGGCGCGGTGTCGAGCCTTGCCGTCCACGACGTGGTCATCGCCGGCGGCGTCGGGCTGTTGGCATCGATTTTCGGCATCGCGCTGATGCGCGGGGTCGCCGCTTGCGAGGTGCTGTTCTCGCGGCTGCGGGTGCGGCCGGCACTGCGGCCGATGGTCGGCGGCGCGATAGTCGGCCTGCTGGCGATGGTCTCGCCGCAGGTGATGTCGTCGGGTCACGGCGCGCTGCATCTGACCGGCATCTTCAAGCTGCCGCTCGCCACCATTGCGCTGATTTTCTTCTTGAAAGCCCTGGCCTCGATCATGTCGCTCGGAACCGGCTTCCGCGGCGGGCTGTTCTTCGCCTCGCTGTTGCTCGGCGCGCTGGGCGGGCAGTTGTTCGCGGTCGGGCTCAACACGCTGTGGCCGGCCCTGCATGCCGACCCCGATGCCTACGCCATCATCGGCATCGGCGCGTTGTCGGTCGCCGTCATCGGCGGACCTTTGACCATGACCTTCATCGCACTGGAAACCACCGGTGACTTGTGGCTCACGACCGCGGTGCTGATCGCAGTGATCGTCTCGATGCAGGTGACGCGCGAATTCTTCGGCTATTCGTTTACGACGTGGCGCTTCCACCTGCGCGGCGAGACCATCCGCAGCGCCGCCGACGTCGGCTGGATCAGGGACCTCACGGTCGGCCAGATGATGCGCACCGACCTGCGCACAATGCCCGTGGAGTCGCCGATCTCCGCGTTCCGCGAAGCCTTCCCGCTCGGTTCGACAAATCAGGTGGTCGCGGTTGACGAGGACGACCGCTATGCCGGCATCGTCATCGTGCCTGAAGCGCATGCGGCCGATCTCGATCCCACGGCCTCGGTCCGTGAAATCCTGCATCACTCCGACCACATGTTGCTGCCGCAGTTGACCGCGCAAGAGGCGATTGCCGCCTTCGACCGCTACGAGGCGGAAGCGCTGGTGGTCGTCGATTCGCTGGAGCGGCGACAGGTGATCGGGCTGCTCAGCGAGGCGCACGCGCTGCGCCGCTATTCGGACGCCTCCGAGCGTCAGCGGCGCGAATTGCTCGGCGAAGCCTGACGGCCGATCGGCGCGGTTATGCCGGCTCTACCGTGCCGGGGCGCACGACAAAGACTTGGGCGCGGTCGGCAATGTCGCCGAAGGCCGCCGGATCGGCGCCGGTCATCCACACTTGGGCGCCGAGGCCCGCGAGCGCTTCATAGAGCGCTGCGCGGCGCGCCGGATCGAGATGGGCGACGATCTCGTCGAGCAGCAGAAGCGGCGAAAAGCCGGTCATCTCATTGATCAGCCCGGCATGGGCGAGCACCAAGCGGATCAGCAGCGCCTTCTGTTCGCCGGTCGAAGCGTTGGAAGCCGGGACGCCTTTGCCGGCATGGACGACGGCGAGATCGGACAGATGCGGGCCGTCGAGCGTGCGGCCGGCGGCGGCGTCGCGCGCGCGGTTTTCCTTGAGCAAAACGCGATAGCGATCCTCGATCTCGGTCGCGCTGTAATCGGGCAACAACTTCTCCATCCAGCCATCGAGCGCGATCTCGGCGCGCGGAAATCCCGGCGCGGTGTCGCGGGCCGCGGCGAGCGCGCCGGCGAGCCGGTTCACCGTTTCGGCGCGCGCGGCGGCGACCGCCACCGCGACCTCGGCGGTTTCATGCTCGACCGCATCGAGCCAATGCGGATCGCTGCGTGCGTCTTCCAGGAGCCGATTGCGCGACCGCAAGGAACGCTCGAGCGCGGCGACCCGGCTCGAATGTTTCGCGTCAACCGCCAGGACCAGGCGATCGAGGAAGCGGCGGCGTTCGGACGCCGGGCCGTTGAATAGCGGGTCCATCGCCGGCGTCAGCCACACCACGCGCAAATGATCGGCAAAGCTCGCCGCCGATGCGACGCTTTCGCGGTCGATGCGGCATTTGCGCGAAGGCGATGAGTCTTCACCGGCCGGCGGATCGATGCCGCTGCCGAGCGTGGCAAGGCCGAGCATGCCTTCGATCTCCGCTGACACCGCCCAGGCGCCGTCGCCTTCGGAGAATGCCAGTTCCTCCATGGTGGCGCGGCGCAGACCGCGGCCGGGCGCGAGCAGCGAGACTGCCTCGATCAAGTTGGTCTTGCCGGCGCCGTTCGCCCCGGTCAGCACCACCGGACCGGCAGACGCAAGCGCAAGCTGCGCGGCATGGTAGCTGCGGAAATTGGCGAGCGTCAGGCGGCGGATAAAGGCGGCGGGCATGGGCGAGCCTTACCGCCGGTCATGAGGGAGATCAAACCCGCATCGGCATCAGCACGTAGAGCGCGCCTTTGGCGTCCTTGTCCTGGATCAGAGTCGGCGAGCCGGGATCGGCGAGCTTGAGTACCGCGACCTCGCCCTCGATTTGCGCTGCGATGTCGAGCAGGTAGCGCGAGTTGAAGCCGATATCGAGCGGGTCCGCCTCGTATTCGACCTCGAGCTCTTCGGTGGCGCTGCCGGAATCCGGGTTGGTTACCGACAGCACCAGCCGCCCGCCGGTGAGCGACAGCTTCACGGCGCGGCCGCGTTCGCTCGACACGGTCGACACGCGGTCGACCGCGGCTTCGAAATCCTTCTTGTCGACGGTAAGCCGCTTGTCGTTGTTGGCGGGGATCACCCGCGCGTAGTCGGGGAAGGTGCCGTCGATCAGCTTCGAGGTGAGCACCACGCCGCCGACCGAAAAGCGTATCTTGCCGGCGGACAATTCGATCGCCACGTCGCCTTCGCCGGTTTCAAGCAGCCGCTGCACCTCGCCGACGGTCTTGCGCGGCACAATGATCCCGGGCATGCCGGCAGCACCTGCGGGCAGCGGCAATTCGACCTGCGCCAGGCGATGGCCGTCGGTCGCAACCGCCCGCAGCGTCGCGCTCTTCGCGGTGCCCGCAGTGTGCAGATAGATGCCGTTCAGATAATACCGCGTCTCCTCGGTGGAGATTGCGAACTGGGTCTTGTCGATCAGCCGCTTGAGGTCGGACGCGGCGAGCGAGAACTTGTGGGACATCTCGCCGGCGGCAAGATCGGGGAAATCGCTTTCCGGCAGCGTCTGCAGCGTAAAGCGCGAGCGGCCGGCGCGCAGCGACAGCACGGCACGGTCGCCGGAGCCTTCGATGATGATCTGCGCGCCTTCCGGCAGCTTGCGCACGATCTCATAGAACATGTGCGCCGGCACGGTGGTGGCGCCCCCCGGCGACACCTCGGCGGCAATGCTGTCGATGACCTCGAGGTCGAGGTCGGTCGCCTTCATGCTGAGCTTGCCCTTGTCGGCTTTGATCAGCACGTTGGCGAGAATCGGGATGGTGTTGCGCCGTTCCACCACGCGATGCACGTGGCCCAGCGACTTCAACAGTTCAGCACGCTCGACGGTAACTTTCATAGGAAGACCCGCTTCGGCGCCTTTGAAGTCGGCCATTAACTCAGGCGCAACGGCAAGCCGGCGGTTCGCGGAATGCGAGGCCGGGGGGCAAAGGTGGCAAGACCGAGGCAAAATCGCAAGGGTTGGGCGGTCGTCCCCGCTCATATCCCCAAGGCGTCCACAGCCGGGGCCGCGCCTCTCCCCGAATTGGGGGAGAGGACTACTCCTGCAATTGGCGCTTGAGGATTTCGATCTCCTCGGCGAGCGCCATATCGTTGCCGACCAGGCCCTCGATCTTGCGTACGGCATGCAGCACGGTGGTGTGGTCGCGGCCGCCGAAGCGCCGGCCGATTTCGGGCAGTGACCTCAGCGTCAGGGTCTTTGCCAGATACATCGCGACCTGCCGTGGGCGCACCACATTGGCGGTGCGCCGCGACGACAACAGGTCGGACCGGCTGACGTTGTACTGCCGCGCAACCACCCGCTGGATGTCCTCGATCTTGACCCGTTTTGGTTCCTGCGGGCGGATCAGGTCGCGCACTTCGCGCTCGGCCATTTCCAGCGTCACCGCATGGCCGGTAAGCTTGTTGTGGGCGAGCAGGCGGTTGAGCGCGCCCTCGAGATCGCGGCCGTTATGGGTCACGGTCTTGGCGATGTAAGAGAGCACCGGGGGCGGCACGTCGAAGCTCGGATGGTGCGAGCGCGCCGCGGTCACACGAGATTTCAGGATCTCGAAACGCAGCTCTTCGCCGAGCGGTCCCATCTCCACCACTAGGCCGCCGGCGAGCCGCGAGCGTACGCGGTCGTCGAGGCTTTCCAGATCGGCGGGCGGCCGGTCGGAGGCGATCACCACCTGGCGTCCGGCGTCGATCAGGGCGTTGAGCGTGTGGCAGAACTCGGCCTGCGTCGACTTGCCTTGCAGGAATTGCAGGTCGTCGATCACCAGCACGCCGATGCCGCGCAGCGCTTCCTTGAAGGCGAGCGCAGTCTGCGTCCGCAGCGCCGAGACGAAACCGTACATGAATTTCTCAGCAGTGAGATAGAGCACCTTGCGCTCGCCGAGCCCGTTGCCGGCCCAGGTGACCGCCTGCAGCAGATGCGTCTTGCCCAAGCCGACACCGGCATGGATGTAAAGCGGGTTGAACATCACCGGGTCGCCGCGCTTGGCCGCGGCCACCTGCTTGGCGGCGGCTTGCGCCAGCGTGTTGGAGCGGCCGACCACAAAGGTGTCAAAGGTCAGCCGTGCGTCGAGCGGCGAGCCGCCCAGCGCCTCGTGGCCGGTCGCATCGCCGGCCGGTTGCGGACGGCCGTTGCCGTTGAAGCGGCCGTTGTCTCCCGAGCCCATCTCAAGTTCGGCTTTCGGCTTGACCACGGCGGAACGCAGCACCGCCGAGCGCACGATCAGCTCAACGCGGACGATCTGCGGCTGCTCGGCCTGCCAGCAGGCGAGCACCCGCTCGGCATAATGAGACTGAATCCAGCTCTTGAGGAACCGGGTCGGCACCGACAGGCGTACGGTGCCCTCCTCGATCGCCTCCAGGTCCATACGCGCAAACCAGCTGGAATAGACGTCGTCGCCGACCTCGACGCGCAGGCGCCCTTTCACTCGTGACCAGCCGTCCTGATCTGCGTTCGTCATTTTCTTTTGTCTCGGTCTTCTTGGTGGGAAGGAAAGATGCCGGCCCGACGGCGGGTGCTGCCGATGGGCCGCGAACAGGACGCAACACGCTCGATGAGGATGCCGTTGGTTTGCAGCCGGTCCGTCGGAAGGTCCGGGGGGGAAGCGGCGAGAACGGCGGGTCGAGGATGTTGCGCCTCAGCCCGCCGGCGGCGGCGTGGCGCCGCGGATGCCGGTCATGAAGACCGATGAACAGCCGGCCGCTCGGCCAAAGGACCAACCGACCCGGTGAATAGAGGAGGGACGCGCGACAAAACAGCGGGTTTCCATAACCGACGAGGTCCAATCGGATATACCGTCGATGCTCGCCAGAAGATGCCCCGCTGCTGTCATAATTAATTCCTCCCCGAATTGTTCTACGGGCTTTCGCCCGATGGCCTGCCTCACGCTTGCCTAGGACCAATCCACGCAGCTCGCCGTCCAAACGAATGACCGAGTGTATGCAATCGGCCTCATTGGAACTCCGCGCCGAACCCTCACTAGTCAACCTCTCGAACGACCGTCTCCGCACTGACCGGCAAACAGAAGCTGTTCTCATCCGCGATGAGCGCGAGGCATAACCTTTGTTTTTGATAGCGCTCAGGACGTCCGAGCGCGCATTTCAAAAATACACAGGCATTGACAACCCGCAATCGAAAATCGCGGATATAGGCTTCGTGTATGGCGCGCGGAGCGCCGAACGGGCGGGGCGCTTGCGCACAATTTGGTTTGCAAGGTGTTGATGCAACGCGCGGAATTTCGGAGTCGATTGGCGCCGCGCTCGATGCGGCAAACTTTGAATTTTTAATTCCGCGGTCCGCGGCGATAGCGCGCGTCTTCAGGCGTTTTGCGATGCCCCATGGCACTTTGATCTTAAGTCATTCTTCGCACGAAAAAATTTCGGAGCAAAATCGCAAGGTAGCCCTTGCTCGAAAATCTCGGCGGCATCGATGGCGGCGCCAGTAACGATGCAACATGTCAAGCAAAATCGGCGCGCGCAGACTTACTTGACGTCGCGATGACGATTCAACGACGCTTCACATCGCGCGCGTAGCATATCATACGGCTGCTCGACCGCATTCCGCAACAATTCGATTGAGAATGAGGCGGCGTGGTAGTGCGAGCCGTGATTATTTGGCGAGCTTGGCGATCCGGTGCGCAAGACGCGACACCTTACGGCTCGCGTTGTTCTTATGGACGACACCGCGCTGCGCCGCACGCATAATCGCCGGCTCGGCATCCTTAAATGCCGCCAATGCCGCCGCGCGGTCACCCTTGGCGATCGCTTCCTCGACGTTGCGAACCGAATTGCGCAGCACCGAGCGGCGCGCTTTGTTGACGATCGTCCGGCGCGCGATCTTGCGCGTGGCTTTGCGGGCGGACTTGGTATTGGCCATGAGCCTCTCGTTTACAAATTGGCTTTTCGCGGCGGAAAGACCGCCCAAACGGCTGATCTTGCGAGAAAGCGTTGCGGAAAGATGCCTTTCCGTTACGGGCGAGGCTTATAATCAGCGCGCGCGCAGGCGTCAACGCCCGCAAATACCGACAATCAGGCCACCCGCTTGGCCCGCACCGCATCGTGTCCGGCATTCACCGCCGCGCGGTCGGCGGCGGAAAACGCCGCGAGCGGCGGCTTGACCCGAGCGAGCGCCGGGTCGCCGTGAATATGCGCGAGCAGCGCCTTCACGCCGGATACCAGCGGCTTGCCGTCGAACAACTTGCGGATCGCCACCGCGGCATCAAGCGCCGCCGCATCGCCTTTGTTCCACGCACGCGCGCAGAGATCGGCGTTGAGATTGGCGGTGGCCGAGATGCAGCCGGCGAACGCGCCGCTGCGCGCGTCGATGAGCGCGGCTTCGGTTGAGGGGAAGACAGCGAAGTCGGCCGATATAGCGGCCGCTGATCTTGCATAAGCCATGTCGCCGGACGAATCTTTCAGGCCCACGATGCGGGACGGGAACGACTCCAGCAGCCGCTTGATCAGCGCGACATGCCACGGCAGGCCGGACATCGCCGGGAAATGATAAAGATAGATCGGGATCGGCTTGTTCGCCGTCGCCTGCGCCAATGTGCCGATGTAGGCAACCAGTCCGTCGTCGGGGACGCCTTTGTAATAGAACGGCGGCAGCACCAGAGCGCCGGCAAAGCCGAGCTCCGCGGCGTGTTTGGTGAGCGCGACCGCGTCGGCCACCGCAGCGGCGCCGGTACCCACCATCAGCCGGTCGAGCGGCAGACCATGCGCCTTGTAGGCGCTCATCACCGCCATCCGCTCCTCGCGCGAGAACGAGGTGGCCTCGCCGGTGGTGCCGAGCACGTTGAGACCGTCGCAGCCGTTGTCGAGCAGATAGCGCGCCAAATCGATCGCGCGCCTGATGTCGGGAGCCCCGTTCTCGTCGATCGGAGTGGCGATGGCAGCGATGACGCCGCGAAGGGTCTTGTTCAACGAAAATCTCCGTATCGCTGTTCGGCCGACGTTCAGCCGCTGATATTATAGGCGGCCAGGGCGGCCATGTTGACGATCTGGCTGTCCTTGGCGCCGAGCTGGACGATCTGCACCGGCCGGTCGAGCCCGACCAAAAGCGGCCCGATCACGGTGGCGCCGCCGAGCTCTTGCAGCATCTTGGTGGAAATCGACGCCGAATGGAACGCTGGCATCACCAGCACATTGGCCGGTCCCGACAAGCGGCAGAATGGGTATGGCGCCGTCAGCGACGGATTGAGCGCAACGTCTGCGGCCATTTCGCCGTCATATTCGAAATCGACCCGTTTGCCGTCGAGAATCTTCACCGCCTCTATCACCCGCGCCGAGCGTTCGCCCTGCGGATGGCCGAAGGTGGAGAAGGCGAGCAGCGCGAGCCGCGGCTCGTAGCCGAGGCGGCGCGCGACGCCGGCCGCCTCGACGGCGATCTCGGCGATCTCGTGCGCTTCCGGCATTTCGGTGACCGCGGTGTCGGCGACCAGCACGGTGCGGCCGCGCGCTACCACCAGAGACACGCCGATCACCCGGTGGCCGGGCTTGGGATCGATGACGCGGCGCACGTCTTCGAGCGCGACCGAGAAATTGCGCGTCACGCCGGTGACCATGGCGTCGGCGTCGCCGAGGGCGACCATGCAGGCGGCGAAGTGGTTGCGGTCGGTGTTCACCAGCCGCTGGCAGTCGCGCAATAGATAGCCGCGCCGCTGCAGCCGTTCGTAAAGATGATTGGTGTAGACGGTATTGCGGGTCGACAGCCGCGCATTGACGATCTCGATGCCCTCGCCTAGTTCGATTCCGGCCTCGCGTGCGGTGGCGTGCACGCGCTCCTCGCGGCCGACCAGCAAGGCGGTGCCCAGTCCCTGGTGCACGAAGCTCGCCGCGGCGCGGATCACCTGCTCTTCCTCGCCCTCGGCGAAGACCACGCTCTTCGGCTGCCGGCGCAACCGCGCATAGACCTGCACCAGCGTCCCGGCGATCGGGTCGCGCCGCGCATTGAGCTGATGACGGTAGGCATCCATGTCGACGATCGGCTTGCGGGCGACGCCGGTATCCATGGCGGCCTTGGCCACCGCCGGCGGTACAGCCGAGATCAGCCGCGGGTCGAATGGCACCGGGATGATGTAGTCGGGTCCGTATTTCGGCCGCGTGCCGTAGGCGGCGGCGACCTCGTCGGGCACGTCCTCACGCGCCAGATCTGCGAGCGCGCGGGCGGCGGCGATCTTCATCTCCATGTTGATCGCCGAGGCGCGCACGTCGAGGGCGCCGCGGAAGATGTAGGGGAAGCCGAGCACGTTATTGATCTGGTTGGGGTAATCGGAGCGTCCGGTCGCCATGATGGCGTCGTCGCGCACCGCTGCCACGTCTTCGACGGTGATCTCCGGATCTGGATTGGCCATGGCGAAGATGATCGGCTTGTCCGCCATCGCCTTGACCATGTCCTTGGTCACGGCGTCTTTGACCGACAGGCCGTAAAACACATCGGCGCCATCCAATGCCTCGGCCAACGTGCGCGCCGAGGTCTTGACCGCGTAGCCCGACTTCCACTGGTTCATGCCGTCGGTGCGGCCCTGGTAGATCACGCCCTTGGTGTCGCACAAGATCATATTGCCCGGTGGCACGCCGAGCGCCTTCAGCAACTCCAGACAAGCGATGCCGGCGGCGCCGGCGCCGTTGCAGACGAGCTTGATATTCTTGATATCGCGTCCGGTCAGATCGATCGCGTTGATCAGCCCCGCCGCCGAGATGATGGCGGTGCCGTGCTGATCGTCGTGGAACACCGGGATGTCGAGCAGTTCGCGCAGACGCTGTTCGATAATGAAACACTCCGGCGCCTTGATGTCCTCGAGGTTGATGCCGCCCCAGCCGGCGCCGAGATAGCGCACGCAATTGATGAACTGATCGGGATCTTCGGTCGAGACCTCGAGATCGATGGAATCGATATCGGCGAAGCGCTTGAACAGCACCGCCTTGCCTTCCATCACCGGTTTCGCCGCCAGCGCGCCGCGGTTGCCCAGCCCCAAAATGGCGGTGCCGTTGGTGATAACGGCAACGAAATTGCCCTTCACCGTGTAGTCGTAGGCGCGGCCCGGGTCGTCGGCGATCGCCAGCACCGGCACGGCGACGCCCGGCGAATAGGCGAGCGAGAGGTCGCGCTGGGTCGCCATCGGCTTGGTGGCGATGACTTCCAGCTTGCCGGGGCGGCCGACGCTGTGAAACTGCAGGGCTTCCTGGTCGGTGAAGGTCGGCCGGTTGCGGCCGGCGGGGGGTTTTGTGGGCATTTCTTCTCTTTGACACAAGCCGGTTCGGCCCGGCGAGGGCACGTTAGCGGATGCAGCCGCGTCCGCTCAAGGGAAGGTTCCTCGCCGGTTGAACTGGGCGGCGGCAGGAGGTAATCGGTAGCCTTGCGCAAGGACGATACCGTCATACCATGATCCGTTTCTTGTTTCGGTTCCTCGGCCTCATCCTCCTGGCCGCCGCCTTTATTCTAGTGATCTATGACGGCACCAAGTCGATCGCCGGCAACAGCCTGTCGCTGACCTCGGTGCAGGCGTTGTGGGAGTTGATCAACCCGGCGAGTCTCGCCAAGCTCAAGCCGCTGATCGCGCCCTATGCCGGCGGGCTATTGTGGGATCCGTTGACGGTCTCTGTGCTGGCGGCGCCGGCCTGGAGCCTGCTCGGCGTCGCCGGCATCCTGCTCTTGTTCTTCGGCCGCAAGAAAAAGCCGCTGATCGGCTATGCGCGCTAGCGCCCTCGCGGGCGCGTGAACGCTGCATACGCCCGCCTGGCCGAGACGTGATCGGCGCCCGCATTTCACCGCGCTGCGCTCCTCACTATATTAGGCGCAAGAAATTGAGGGAGAACCAGCCATGTTTGGATTCAAGAAAATTGCCATGCCCTCGGCGACAGAGGCGTTGCCTGGGCGGAGCAATCCGATCCGCACCGCGACCGAGCACTTCGTCAATCATCATCCGCTGAAAGGGCCTTATCCGGAAAGCTCGCAGAAGGCGATGTTCGGGCTCGGCTGCTTCTGGGGCGCGGAAAAGGCGTTCTGGCAATTGGGCGACGGCGTCTACGTCACCGCGGTCGGCTATGCCGGCGGACTGACGCCGAACCCGCTCTACGAGGAGGTCTGCACGGGCCGCACCGGACATAACGAAGTGGTGCTCGTGGTCTACGATCCGAAGAATATCTCCTACGAGACTCTGCTCAAGACATTCTGGGAAGGCCACGACCCGACGCAAGGCATGCGTCAGGGCGCCGATGTCGGTACGCAGTATCGCTCCGGCATTTACACTTTCACGCCGGAGCAGAAGGCGGCGGCCGAGGCGTCGAAGGCGATGTATCAGAAGGAGCTCGACAAGAACCGCTACGGCGCGATCACCACCGAGATCGTCGACGCGCCCGAGTTCTATTTCGCCGAGGACTATCACCAGCAGTATCTGGCAAAGAATCCGTTCGGCTATTGCGGCCATGGCGGCACCGGCGTGTCGTGCCCGATCGGCACCGGCGCCAAGCTCAGCCAGGCCGCCGGCGCCTGATCGCGCTTAGACGCCGCGACAAACGCGCGGGCGCCCTCGCAGGCGCCCGTTGCATTTGGGTCAGGGCAAAAAACTGCTGTTGTCATAGGGGTTTATCGTCGCGGCCGGGCGGTGTGAGGGTTTGTTAACCATATAAAGCGTTAATCCGGCTTGATTTCTTCGTCCGGCGCGGATTCGTTCGATGCGGTTGTCCTCAATTCTGGCGGCTATTGTGACCGCGCTCACCGCCGCCGGCTGTATGCAGCATGATCCGGACGTCGGCGCAGATCGCGGTCTATTCTCAATGCAGGCGAGCGCGCCGCAGGCTTACGCGCAGCAACGGGTGCAGCCGCCGTCGGTGCTGCAATATGTCCCGCCGCCCGCGTCCGCGCCGCGCGCCGCCGAAGTGCGCTACCGCGCCCCAGCGCCCGTCGCGTCGTCGCCATACGCCTATGCACCGGCCGCCGCCGAGCCGCCTTACACGCTCGGCGCGGGCGACAAATTGCGCGTGGTCGTGTTCGGCCAGGAGGGCATCTCCAACACTTACATCGTCGATGGTGGAGGCAGTGTCAGCCTGCCGCTGATCGGCACTGTGCCGGCGCGCGGCTTGACGACGCAGCAACTTGCGGCGCGCATCGCCGAGCGGCTCAAGCAGGGCTACGTGCGCGAGCCGCATGTGACGGTCGAGATCGAAACCTCCCGTCCCTTTTTCATTCTCGGCGAGGTGACTACGCCGGGCCAGTATCCCTACGTCGCCGACATGACGGTGGAGAAGGCGATTGCGATTGCCGGCGGCTTTTCGCCGCGCGCCTACAAGGCCACGGTCGAGGTGACGCGCAGCACGCCGGGCGAACAGTTCAAGAGCGACGTGCCGCTCAATTATCCGCTGCGCCCCGGCGACACCGTGCTGGTCAAGGAGCGCTGGTTCTAGCGGTCGTTCCCGCTGTCGCGGGGACGACCCGCGAAGCTATTTCTTCATATGCTTGCCGAGGAACTCCTGCGTGCGGCTCCAGGCGAGCGCTGCAGCGTCCTTGTTGTAGCTCGCCCGCTCGTCGCAATAGAAGCCGTGCGCGGCCCCTGGATAGACGTAGGTCTCCGCCTGCGGCTGCTTCTTCTTGATTTCCTC
>Ga0335082_10000329_pt1 | contig 48313 bp, 37 predicted proteins | sample Lox_Sample_41_FD_206718 | JGI IMG/M metagenome (GOLD analysis project Ga0335082, IMG submission 206718) | Soil microbial communities from Loxahatchee National Wildlife Refuge, Florida, United States - Lox_Sample_4.1 | ecosystem: Environmental > Terrestrial > Soil > Wetlands | place: USA...
CCGGCTTCGACTTGTTTCAGCGCCCCGATCATCTCTGCCTCCGTATGTCTGCTCTTCGACATGCTTCTTCCCCTTTCCTTCGTCCGAAATCATACTCGGACTTGTTCGGAAATCGGGGAGCAGGTCAGAAGCGCACCTAAAAATGTTCCCACTTATTGCGATGTTCAGTGACAGGATACAAGCAAGATCACTGCAGCGAGAGCACGATCCAGTGAACACCCGTGGGATAGGTTTGCGTGCGCGCGTAGCAACTTCCGACGGAAAAGTAGTGCAGATTAGGACTGCGGATCGCATGAGATGCTTGAGCCGGAAGTACCTCGGGGTTAAGAGTTGTGTAGGTGAGGACGGTATAGCGTCCGGCGAGCTCGCGAACAGCGGAGGCTCCGAGCTTGTCGGCGCGAGCCATTGAGCACGCGGCATTGTCGGCAATCGCCAGATTATGGCGAGGCAGCGGCGGACGGCCTGACTCATGGCGCAGTTGATTCACGGCAGAGGCAACGTGAACTTTCACCTCATTCGCCGAATAGGAGGGGAGGGCATGCCCGAAATCCTCGACGATGAAAAGCCGGTCCCCGCTGCGGACCACGCCCAACCCGACCACGTTGTAGGCCGGGTTGAGCAGGTTCGCGCGATGAGGGGGGGACAGCATGAGATGTTCGTGGCCGCCTTGTGCGCTGTAATCGAGCGCGACGTTTTCGGCAGCCTGATCGAGTTGCAGCCGAGTCGTCACTGCGAGACGCTGGACGAGGGAGGCCTCTCCGGAGAATTGGTGGGAGAGTTGATTTGCCTCCAGCATTGTCTGGGCGTGAGCGCGGGCGGCGGCGGTTAGGCCGGAATCGAGCGCGAGCACGGGCGCACCGGCTCGCTGGCGTACCTGATTGGCGAGCTGCAACAGATCCTGCTCCACCTGAAACTCGTATTCTCGATAGGGGATGTCGGGAGTTCTGGCTGTCGCAGGCTTCAAAGTGGCGCTATGGGCGGATTGGCTTGGGCCATCGGCTGCGGACAAAGGAACCACATGCGGCTGGATTAGAATCCCAGCGCCGAGCACGAAAACCAGCAGTCCCGCGGACTTAAGCATTCCGGTCGTGCCTACGCGATCCTGGGAAGATCGTGCCCGTCAAGCCCTTTCCGCTTGAGGTTCCTACAGGCTCAAACTACGTTGCTGGTGCTAGGCTAGGGGTTGGAAGCCGGTGTTAATAGTTACAGGTGTCTATGGAACTAGGGATCAGTGGGGTCATTGGCCTGTTGTTTGGCAGCGTGCTTGCCTGGCTGGCTTTGCGCTCTCGCACAGTTGCGCTGCAGGCACGTTTGTCATTGATGGAAAAGGAATTAGCGGCTGGAAAGGCCGATCTGGCGCGGCTTTTGGACGATCAGAAGAAGCTGGTCGAAAGCCGGGCAAGACTCGAGGCAGCGCTGGAATTGGAACGAAAGTCCAGCAACGAAAAGATCGAGTTGCTGACCAAGGCTGGTGAAGACCTGCAGAATGCATTCAAAGCGCTGGCGGCCGATGCACTGAAGAGCAACAATCTGTCGTTCCTACAGATCGCGCAGGAGACGCTTAAGCGGTTTCAGAGTGAAGCCAAAGGAGACCTGGAAGCTCGTCAAAAAGCGGTTGCCGATTTGGTCACGCCCGTTCGGGAGTCACTGAACAAGGTTGATGCACAGATCCAGCAAATGGAAGTCGCTCGCGGGGCAGCGTACGGGGATCTGAAAGCCCAGGTCCAGGCGCTCATCACGACTCAAAAAGAGCTGCAATCGGAGACAGGAAATCTGGTCCGGGCGCTGCGGACACCGAACGTACGCGGACGATGGGGCGAGATCCAGTTGCGTCGCGTAGTGGAAATAGCGGGGATGCTTCCATACTGTGACTTTGCAGAGCAGGAAGCCATCTTTGCCGAGAGCGGCCGATTGCGTCCGGATCTGATCGTAAAGCTGCCTGGTGGAAAGCATGTTGTCGTGGATGCCAAGACTCCTCTGCAAGCCTTTCTCGATGCTTTCGAGGCTACGGATGAAGAGACACGACGGTCCTGCCTGGCAAACCATGCCCGACAAGTGCGTGAGCACATTAACACGCTGAGCAGCAAGAAATACTGGGAGCAATTCGACTCCACGCCGGAGTTTGTGGTCATGTTCCTGCCTGGCGAGACGTTCTTTAGCGCGGCACTCGAGCAAGATACCGGCTTGATCGAGCATGGAGTGCTTAGCCGGGTCATTCCGGCGTCTCCTACCACGTTGATTGCGCTGCTCAAGGCGATCAACTACGGGTGGAATCAGGAGAAACTGGCGCGTAATGCGCAGGAGATCAGCGCCTTGGGAAAGGAATTACACGACCGGCTGCGAAAACTCGCCACCCACATCACCGGCGTGGGTGCGAATCTGGACCGCGCGGTCGAGGCGTACAACCAAGCCGTTGGGTCACTGGAGAGCCGCGTTCTGGTGTCGGCGCGGAAGTTTGCCGAACTGGGAGCTTCGGTGGCGGAGGATATCCCCGAGGTCGCTCCCATAGAAACGACGGCTCGGGCGCTTTCGTTTGATTGGGATGACGAACCTACAGAGGTTTCGAAGGCGAAAGGGTCCGGTCAATAGTAGCCGGCATTCTTTGCGTCCGATCACTAGTCTCGAATCCCTCCGGCCCTTGAACGCCTACGTTCTGACTGTTCTCGAAACAGAAAAGTTACGATTTCCGGTCGAATCTGGAGCCACAAGATAGCCTACCAAATCTCACAGAAACATCCCAAAAGACATACCTCGCGTTCGAAAATGCATCTATAATTTTGGAAGTGGTTTGATCTAAAACACTTAGCAGGTCTGCGGTTTGGAACAAGTGGCAGCGAAGTTGCACAGCCCCGTTTGGGTAGTTCCGGTTCCCGGGCTCCGACTTATTGGAGGCCGGGAGTCGCATCTTCTATGAACCGGGAAAGCCAAACTCGATTTATCGCGATATTGCTGTTTCTACTTACTGTCGCGGCCGTAGTTTTTGCCGGTTTTAATTTCCAATCAGAACGGAAAGTTACCGCTCCGGATGACGGAGTGAAGTGGGTTGAGCAAGGCGGGGTGCTGATCGCCGATGACGTTGATCCCGATGGACCTGGGGAAAAAGCAGGGATCAAGCCCGGCGATCAGCTCATCAGCGTTAACGGGCAGCCGGTAAAAAATACTTCGGGTCTGGAACGGCAGCTTTATCGGAGCGGCGCGTGGCAGAGGGCAACATATTCTCTGCTGCGACAGTCTGTAGCGGTGGATTCCAATGTCATCCTGGAACCGGCGGACCGGACTATCAAGAACTATCTCCGCGGAATCGCCCTCATCTACCTGGGAATTGGGATCTACGTTCTCTTGCGCCGCTGGACGGCTCCGGGTTCCACCCACTTTTACATCTTCTGCCTGGTGTCATTCATTGCGTACTCATTCCACTTGACCGGCAAGCTGGATGCCTTCGATCTGGAGGTTTACTGGAGCAATGTTGTCGCCTGGGTGCTTTTGCCGGCTCTGTTTCTGCATTTTGTTCTGACCTTCCCGGAGAAGAGAGAGGTTGTAAAGAAGTATCCCTGGGTGGTCGTGCTCATTTACTTGCCGGGCACGTTCCTGGTGAGCCTGCGTCTGGCGGCTATGCGACTGTTGGAGGCCAGCGGACGTTTGAGCCGGGCGGTTGACCGCATTGATCTTTCCTACGGTGCGCTGTTCTTCGTACTGGCGGCGACGTTTCTGTGGTACAGCTACGCCAAAGCGAGCAGCACCATCCTGCGCCAGCAACTGAAATGGGTGACACGCGGGACCATTCTTGCGATTGCACCCTTCACGTTGTTGTACGTGGTCCACTTTGTGTTTCCGCACGGGATGGCTTGGGTGCCACAGGGGCTGATCAAGCTCTCGGTGCTCTCTCTGGTCATGCTGCCCCTGACGTTTGGTTATGCGATCTTCCGCTACCGTTTGATGGATGTGGATCTCATCTTCAAGCGCGGGGTGGTTTACACCCTGGCGGCAGCGACTGTTGTGGGCTTGTATTTCGGGCTGGTCGCCGGTGTGGCGACTCTTGTCCATAGCCGACAACCGAGCACTGGACCCTTGGGACTGATTCTAGCCGTCGTGGTCACGGCGCTGCTGTTCGATCCTGTGCGCAAGTGGATTCAGGAACGCGTGGATCACCTGTTTTACCGCACCGTGTATGACTATCGGCGCACGCTGATCGAATTTGGCCGGGAGCTGAGTTCCGAGACGGATTTGAATGCATTGCTTTCGTCAGTGCTCGACCGGCTTTCGCGCACTTTGGCGGTCGATCGCATTGCCATCTTCCTGCGCGGCGAAGAGGACTCCGACCACTACGTTCTGTCGAAGTCGATCGGCATGAATCCGATGTCGAAAACCGATCTTTCGTTCTTGAGCGTGCCTCGTCCGGACACGAGGCACATGTTCTTCGAGAACACCCACCAGGTGCCGCGGGAGACCTTGGCGGCCCAGGAGGCCATCGCCAAGCTGGATCTCAACTACTACATTCCCTGCCGCGCTCAGCAGAAGACAGTCGCGGTCCTAGGCCTCGGAAAGACAACGAAGGGCGACTATCTCTCGAGCGAGGACGTGGAGCTGCTAGAAACATTGGGCGGGTACATCGGGATTGCTATCCAGAACGGCCGCTTGTACGCCTCGCTGCAACAAAAGGTGGCTGAGTACGAGCGACTGAAGGACTTCAACGAGAACATCGTGGAGTCAATCAATGTGGGCGTGATGGCGCTCGATATGGAGGACCGGATCGAGAGCTGGAATGCACAGATGGAAGTCATGTACGCTCTGCCGCGCTGGCAGGCTCTGACGCAGCCGTTGCGTGCCATCTTCCCTGCAGAGTTTGTAGAAGAGTTTTATCGTGTGCGGCAGAATGCGGGCATCAACAATCTCTATAAATTCCGCTTATCCACGCCGGCGGGCGAAACCCGTACGGTAAACGTCGCCATCGCACCGCTGGTGACGCGCAAGTTCCAGGTCGTCGGCCGCCTCATCATAATGGATGACATCACGGAGCGCGTGGAATTAGAGAGCCAGCTTTCACAAGCCGACAAGCTCTCGTCCATCGGATTGCTCGCTGCTGGCGTCGCCCACGAAGTGAACACACCCTTGGCGGTTATCTCGTCCTATACACAGATGCTCGCGAAGCAATTGCAGGGAGATTCGCAGAAATCGGGCTTGCTGGAGAAGATCACACGGCAGACTTTCCGCGCATCTGAAATAGTGAATAACCTTTTGAATTTCTCGCGGACGAGCGGCACCGAATTTGCCAGCGTCAATATCAACAAGGTCATCAATGACACACTGGGGCTGCTTGAACACCAGTTCAAAGTCGCAAAGATCCAGGTCGAATCACAGTTGACGACAAACATCTCCTCCATCGAAGGAAATCCGGGACGGCTGCAGCAGGTCTTTTTGAACCTGTTTCTCAATGCCAAAGATGCAATGGCGGGCGGGGGCAAGCTGACCGTGGCGACTGCGAACGGTGATGTGGTCAGCGTGCGAGTGAGCGACACTGGGTCGGGAATTGCGCCTGAGCACATTCAGCGAATCTACGATCCTTTCTTCACGACGAAGACATCTCCCAAGGAAGGCCAGAACCGCGGAACCGGGCTTGGTCTTTCCGTGACCTACGGCATAATCCAGGAGCATGCGGGAAAGATCCGCGTGGAGAGCAATCCTGGAGCGGGCACAACATTCGCTCTCGATTTTCCCTTGAGCAGGAAGGCAGTTCATGTCTGAGGCAGCAGTCATCAGTCGCGGAGCGGTCAATGGAACGCCGGTGGGCGGTTCGGTGTTGATCGTTGACGACGAAGCAGAAATACGGGAATCCCTTCAGACCCTGCTGGAGATTGAGGGTTTCGAGGTGGATACCGCGGCAACGGGAGAGGACGGTCTGGTCCAGATGGCGAACCGTCCCTTCGACCTCGTGCTGCTCGACTTGGCACTGCCGGGCCGCAACGGTATGGAGATTCTTGCCGACATTCGCGCACACGACTCGCAATTACCGGTCATCATGATCACCGCGTATGGCACCGTCGAGAATGCGGTGCGGGCGATGCAGGCGGGCGCCGCAAATTTCGTTCAGAAGCCGTGGGACAATGAAAAGTTGCTGGCGGATGTTCGGGCCGTCGTGGGCTGGCGTCGGGCCGAAGAAGAGAATGTCCAACTTAAACGAGCCCTCAAGCAGCGTTACAACTTCGTAAACATCGTGGGCAAGAGCGAGCCCATGCTGAAGATTTTCGACCTAGTCGGGCAGGTCGCCAACAGCCGATCGACGGTTTTACTGCAGGGAGAAAGCGGAACGGGGAAGGAAGTCATCGCCAAGGCGATTCACTTGAACTCACCGCGCCGCGACAAGCCTTTTGTCCCCGTCAACACGGGCTCGATGCCGACGGATTTGCTCGAATCAACTCTCTTTGGCCACGTGAAAGGCGCATTCACGAGTGCCATCGCATCGAAGAAGGGACTGTTCGAAGTTGCCGACAAGGGGACGCTTTTCCTGGATGAAATCGCGACCATGGGTCTGGAGACGCAGGCCAAGATCTTGCGCGTGCTGCAAGACCGGCGTTTCATGCACCTGGGCGGGGTTCAAGAAATTCAAGTAGATGTCCGCATCATTGCGGCGACCAACATCGACCTGCGTCAGATGGTACGCGAAGGACGGTTCCGCGAGGATTTGTTCTATCGACTGAATGTCATTACGATCGAACTGCCACCGCTTCGTCAGCGCAAAGAGGACATACCGCTCCTGGTCGACTTCTTCCTAAAGAAGTATGCGGACGAGAATGGCCGCCCTGTGGCGCGGATTACTCCCGAAGCCTTGCGGCCCCTGATGGCCTATTCGTGGCCGGGAAACGTGCGCGAACTCGAGAACGTGATTGAGCGCGCGGTGGTGCTGTCGTCAGGAACGGAAATCAATGTTGACTTGTTACCCGAATCGTTGATGGGTCGCGGGTCTTCCCTCACGCTGCATGATCCTCCGTCGGACGCATCGCTGTTCGAAATCGTCGAAGATGTCGAGCGCCGCGTGATCACCGATATGCTCGAACGCTGCAATTGGAATCAGACTGAGGCCGCAGAACGCTTTCACGTTCCCCTCTCCACCCTGAACCAGAAGATCCGGCGTCTGAATATCGAGATTAAGAAGAAGGGGCGGGGATAACCGTTCAGGTGTCGAATCCCTAGCGGTTTCTCAGACGCTTCCGCCCTTGCCCTGTACTATCAGGTATCAACCACGAGCGGACGGCTGATAGCCGACAGCTTTCTCTGTTATATTGCGTGCAAGCCCTGCATCCTCCATGCACCATAGCAGGACTCGATCCGCATGGAACTGATCTCTCCTTCGGAAATCGCGAAACAGAAGGTCCTCTCAGTTCAGGAATACACACTGCTCGCGGTGCAGTCTTTGACGAATCTCTTTCGAAAGCCATTGTATGTTGCCGACATGATTCAGCAGGCGGATCTGATCGGTGTGGGCTCGTTGCCGATTGTCGTTCTGATCGGCTTTTTTACCGGGGCGGTGCTGGCCGTGCAGTCGGCCAACACGTTGCAGCGCTTCGGGTCCATCACGCTGATCGGACAACTTGTGGCCCTGTCGATGGTTCGCGAATTGGGACCGGTTCTGACGGGAATTCTGGTTGCCGGACGGAACTCCTCGGGCATGGCCAGCGAACTCGGCTCCATGATCGTGACCGAGCAAATCGATGCCATGCGCGCGTTGGGCACCGATCCGATCAAGAAGCTGGTCACCCCCCGGGTGGTATCCACGGTCTTCATGCTCTTCTTTCTGACTATCCTATCGGACATGGTGGGCCTGGCTGGGGGATTGATGGTGGCCAAAGTCCTTTTGAGACTAGATGCCCGCCAGTACTGGAGCAACGCCTGGCAGTCCCTGGTATTTCAGGACGTTTTCATGGGGCTGGTCAAGCCGGTGCTTTTCGGATTTATCGTCGCGAGCGTGGGTTGTTACTACGGTATGACCGCGCGGGGAGGCACCCAGGGCGTGGGGCGCGCAACGACACAAGCGGTGGTGACTGCATCTGTCTTGATCATCGTGGTCAATTTCTTTGTGACTCAGTTCCTGATGAACGTTCTTTCGTACAAATAAGCCGAATGGCGGTTCCAACGATACCTCTAGACGCAAGAACGCCTCCTGATCAGGAATCAGAGCGCTTCTCTGTAGTTTTTGATGATGTTTGGATATCGTTTGGGGATGTCGAGGTGCTGCGCGGCGTGTCGTTCAAATTACCGGTGGGCGAGACCAAGGCATTGTTTGGCATTGCCGGGTCGGGCAAGAGCACGATACTGAAACTTGCACTCGGATTGCTGAAGCCGGACTCCGGACAGGTCGTCGTCCTGAGAGAGGCTGTGAGTCTCACCCCGGAGGATGCTTTGTTTGCGCTCCGCGGCAAGATCGGAATGGTATTTCAAGAGAGCGCTCTGTTTGACTCACTTACTGTCCGGGAAAACGTCGCCTTTAGGCTCACCGAAGAACACGGCATCTACGACGACGCGATCGACCAGCGCGTGCGTGAGTCCCTGCGGTTCGTTGAGCTGGAGCACACTCTCGACCTGTATCCCTCCGAGCTTTCGGGGGGCATGCGGCGGCGCGTCGCCATTGCGCGCGCGATTATTACTCATCCGGAATTGCTTCTCTATGACTCACCGACTGGTGGCCTCGATCCAGTCACTTCCAACACGATTATCGAGCTGATCATGAAGCAGCGCGATGTCTACCGCACCAGTTCCTTGCTCGTAAGCCACCGCCTGCAAGACGCATTTACTATGGCGACGCATCAGTTCGACCCAAAGACGAATGCGCTTCGTGCTCTGCCACGCGGACAATACTGTGACATCCCAATGAGTTTTCTGATCCTGCGCGACGGGAAAGTGACTTTTGATGGCGACCTGCACCAGTTGGCGACTACCAAGGACGAATATATCCGGGAATATATCTCCTGACACTCATCCCCTCTGGCAGTCTCTTGGCCGAACAAGTTGAAGCGCTTCACTTTGTTGCAAGGTTCCTGCCCGCCTGAATGAACGAGTCCACATTCGTCTTGTCGATGAGATCCGACCCCGTATCTACAAACGTGGGGATGGGCGAGTAATTGTCGATCGACCAATCCTTATCCAGAGATGCAGGCTTGTGATGGTAAAGATTATCCAGCATCTGCATGCCGACAACTGCCATCGTGTAAGGCTTCTGCGAGATCGTAGCCGCGATGACGCCCTTCTGAATCCAGTCGAGTGTTTCCTGATCGGTATCCATGGCAATTACGGTCTTGCCGGTTACGTTATAGCTGTTGAGAACGCCAGCAACTTCTTTTCCCGACTGGGCTTCCAGGCAAACAAAACCATCCACCTTGTCGCGTTCTTTCCCCACAATTTGAGTTGTCGTATCGAATGCGATTCGGGGATCCCCTTGAATGTCGACGACGCGAGTGATCTTGATGTCCGGAGTCTTAACGAGGGCATCCTTGTAGCCGCGCAGGCGATCCTGCAGATTGTGCTGGTCGGGCATCGTGTACACCACAACATTGCCCTTGCCTTTGAGTTCCCGCGCCAGACGTTGCCCGCCAGCAAACCCGGCCTGGTAGTTGTTGGTACCGATGAAAAACAGGCGCTTGCTGTTTGGGGCATCGGAGTCGACGGTTATGACAGGGATCCCAGCGGCCACAGCTTTGTTGATGCTGTCTTTGAGTAGCGACTCGTCGGCAACGGAGATCAGAATGCCGGTCGCTTTCTTTTGCACTGCCTCGTCCAGTGCATCACGCTCCGCCTTCGGATCAAAATCCTGCGGACCCGTGAAATCGGAGCGTATCCCGCTCAACTCCGCCGCCGCTCTTGAAAAACCGGCGCCTGCTGTTTTCCAATAAGGAATTTTCAGATTGGTGGAAACGAACACGAAATACTCGTCGGAACTGTGCTCACGGCCGCAACTGAGAAGTGCGATCGACAGTAAGATAACAGCAGCGGCCTGGAGAATTCCATGCAATCGGAGCATCGTATCCTCCTTCGAAACCGATCGGTTCAGGTGACAATGTTCGGCGAGTGGGATTGTAGAACGAGCAGTCAAGGAAAGGCTAGCGGGCGTTACGTCTGTGCCATTCCGACCGGATTTCCCCTCGGATTTTTTCGGACTACACCCCGACCGGAAATGGCTTGGTGTGGGTGGTGGCTCTTCTGGAAATTCCTGAAAAGCGACCTTGCAGAAGCGACATCAGCCCTGTGTACCAATAGCCGACTACAAAAAGCAGTAGGAATGGAACCGTAATGTAGTTCTCGTTCTCGACAGCGTAGTAGACCGTCAGCGCAAAGTATGTCCCAATCAACAACTCAAGCCACGGTACCCATCCCAGGCGCTTACGATATTTCGTTGCACCGACCTTGTCCCGTTTCGTCTCAACTCGATACTTGGGAGTGCGTGCGAACGCAGTTTGCCTTCCTATCAATGCCTCGATTACAGCTTTGGTGTTGGTCAGCGTAAGTCCGATTCCGAGTGCCATCAGGAATGGCAGATATAGCAACGCGCGCGGCCAACTTCGCGGATACAACTCGCGCTGTGACACCAGATAGAAGCTTGAGATCGAAAAAGTCGACGCCATAAACAGGGGCAGATCGATGTAAAGCATCTGGAACCAGCCCTGATAGAAGCGAATGATCATGGCAGGCAACAAAAGTACTGAGAGCATGATCATCAGTGGATAGCTGATGTTCGCCGTCAGGTGGTACCAGGCTTCAACCTTTGTGTGCAGCGGTGCGTCGCTGTTAAGTACGCGAGGCAGGATTTTCTTGCCGGTTTGAATCAGGCCCTTGGCCCAGCGGGCCTGTTGCGTCTTGAATGCGGTCATTTCCACCGGCAACTCTGCCGGACATTCGACGTCCTGCAAGTAGATGAACTTCCATCCTTTGAGTTGAGCTCGATAGGAAAGGTCCGTATCTTCGGTCAGAGTGTCGTGCTGCCAGCCTCCCGCATCGTTGATCGTAGCCCGGCGCCACATCCCGGCGGTGCCGTTGAAATTGAAGAACAACCCGGTTCGCGCGCGCCCAGAGTGCTCGAGCACAAAATGACCGTCAAGTAGAATGGCCTCGACTTCCGTCAGGAAGGAGTAGTTCCGGTTGATATGCGTCCAGCGGGTCTGTACCATGCCGATCTTCGGATCAGTAAAGTGATGAATGCACCGCTTCAGGAAGTCTTCTGGCGGAGTAAAGTCGGCATCGAAGATCGCTACGAATTCTCCCTGAGCCGATTGTAGGCCTTCGGCGAGGGCGCCTGCCTTGAATCCGTGACGGCTGGTGCGGTGGTGATAGGTAATCGGATGTCCCAAGGCAACGTAACGCTCGACCAGCCCACGTGCAACATCCACCGTCTCGTCAGTGGAATCGTCCAGCACTTGAATCTCAAGTTTCTCCCGCAGGTAGTCGAGCTTGCACACCGAGTCGAGAAGACGCTCAACGACGTACTGCTCGTTGAATATTGGAAGTTGCACCGTAATTCGCGGAAGGTCGACGAAGTGCGAGGCGGGTTCGGTGGTGCGGTTCTTCTGATGCTTGTAGTAGAGGTAAACGAGGATATAGCGATGCGCGCCATATCCGGCCAGCAAAGTCAATACGATGAAGTAAGGAATCAACAGCGCCAAATCGAAACCGTTGGCGTGGTAGAGTCCGCGAAATGTCGTGTCCAGAAAGTGCTGGCGAATGTAGGTTTCGATGCCCTTCGGCGCACCCGCCATCGCAATAACAATCAAGTTGGCAGTCAATGGTCGTCCCAGTGAAGGAACTATTTTAACGGATTCGACATTTCCGAACGCCAGTTCGCGCTCCTGGGCAATGAGGGAATTAGCCGCCAGATTGACTGGTTGGAACAGTGAGCAGGATGATTCTGACCACGGCTCGAGCTTTGGGAGTCGTTTTGAGTTTCCCGATACCAAATAATGGCTGCACCACGGAGTCACGGAAAAAGTAATGAAATTGCTTATTTCTCTGTGTCTTCGTGGCCCCGTGGTGATTTTAATCGAGTGGTGGTTAGCGGTTAGCCGCCACTTCCCTAGAATCGGGCAGGATGAATGCATCCACGCGCAGACCATCGGGCAACTGAGACCCGGGATCGAGTTGCACCAAGGTCTCCAGGATCTTGGTGTCGACCTTCTCGGTGGGTTCGTCCGTGCGGACGTTTTTCGGCCCCAACTGCTGACCGACGCGCACGACATGACCCCAGAACTTCTGCGTGCCAAAGGCGTCGGCAGTTACGTAGGCTTTCTGGCCGATGTTGACCTTGCTGACGTCGGTTTCGTCGACGTCAACCCGAACCCGCAAGGTCTTGCGGTCGCCGATGGTTAGCACTGGATCGGGCACGGTAGAGGAGTTCGATACACTCTCGCCACTACGGTGATGCTTGCGCAGCACGCCGCCGTCGATCGGGGAGCGGATAAAAGTCTTGTCGTAGCGGGCTTGTGCTTCGGCCCACTGCGCTTCGGCCAGTTTCAGATCGGCCTCCGCAAAGGAGCGATCCTCTTCCCGCGCGTGGTCGTCCACCAGCGCGTGCTGCTGCACGGCAGCATCGTATTTGGCCTGCGCGACGTCGGCCTCCCGTGCATACCTTTCCAGCTCTTCACGCGAAACGACTCCCGCCGAAAACAATTCCTGACGGCGGCGGAGCTCCGCCTTCGCATTCTCCATCACAGCTTTGGACTCATTTACCGAGGACCATGCCTCATCGCGCTCCTGGCGCCGTGCGCCGTTGATCACTTTGCGCAGCACGGCCTCTTTTGCAATGACATTGGCGCGCGCGGATTCGACCTGCGCGCGATAGTCGGCATTCTCCAGTTCCGCCAGCACCTGCCCGCGGTGAATGCTGTCGCCTTCTTCGACATAAACAGCCTTCAGGCGGCCACTCAGTTCGGAACCAATCTTGATGTCTTCTGAAGCCGGCTCGACTCGGCCCGGCCCGGCAACCATTAAGACCTTGTGCGCCGGAGCAGCTGTCCGGTCCGCAGCCGATTCATGCCCTCGACGCGTTGCGACTACCAATGTCGCGGTCAGAAGAAAGATGCCGAGGCCAATGATCCACGACACGCGGCCCTTCAGACTCGAAAATGCAACGTTACTCATAACACTCTCCACTTCTTCAGCTTCGAACAATCTCTCTAGACCAGACCCATCGTGGCCTGGGGCAAGGTTTGGGCCAGCGGCCCGGGAGGCACCAGTTCCCCCTCGTTGTTGCCGGCAATGGCTCCGTCTTCGATCCGCACGATACGGTCGGCAAAATCCACGACTCGCGAGTCGTGCGTAACAATCACGACAGCACGTCCGCGCTTGTGGGCCAGATCGGTCATCATCTCCATTACGTTGCGGCCCGTGTGCGAATCGAGCGCGGCCGTGGGTTCATCGGCCAGGATGATACCGGGGTCGCCAGCCAACGCTCGGGCGATTGCCACGCGCTGTTTCTGGCCGCCGCTGAGGTCTGAGGGAAAGCTGCCGTACTTTTCGCTGAGCCCAACCTGCTCGAGTAACTCATGGGCTCGCTTTTTGGCCTTCGCGGCTGAGACGCCCTTCAGATCCAGCATCAACTCGACGTTCTCGCCAGCCGTCAGCGTTGGGAAAAGGTTGAAACCCTGAAATACGAAACCGATGTGCTCCAGGCGAAGAGCCGGTAACTGCTTCTCGCTCAGGCCCACGACTTCCCTACCCGCCACGCGCACGCTTCCGGAAGTGGCCGTCAGGATGCATCCCATGATTGACAGCAGTGTAGTTTTGCCGCTGCCTGACGGGCCCATCAGCAAGAGCATCTCGCCGGGGTGGGCGTCCAAATCTACGCCGCGCAGCGCCAGCGTGCCGCTCGCACCCTCGTCGTATTTCTTGATGAGCTGTCGAACTGCGATTGCGGACGGCATTTTTGACTCCTATCCGAGTTTCTCAGTGCTCCTCTGTGCCCTCTGCGGTGAATCGGTGAAACTCACCGCAGTGGACATTGGGGAACACAACGAAACCGTGTTACCCCTTGAACACCATCGCGGGATCGATTCGCGTGACCTTGTTGATCGAAACCAGTGCTGCCCCCACGCACATCAGCAGCGTCAGGAAGAACATGCCTACAGCCATTGAAGGTGGCATCAGGATTGCCGCGCCACCCTTTTGACTTCCATGCACAACGAACACACTGACGATCATTCCCAACCCATAGCCTATGATCGCTGCAATCGCCGCCTGCTTCATGATGACTTTGTAGACGTAGCCGTTAGGCGCACCCATCGCCTTTAACGTTCCGTACTCGCGGATGTGATCCACCGTCGTCGCGTAAATCGTCTGAGCCACAACGACGAATCCCACTACCAATCCGAGGACGGCGGCAATCAGCACGGCCACGCCCGCGCCCGTCGTAAACATCCAGTAAAAAGTGGTCATGCGGCTGAACTCACTGGTCTTGAAAACTTCGACGTCTCTCACATTGGCAAGCAGATCACCCCGCACCTGGTCGAGGTTCGCTCCAGGCGCCAGTTTCACCAGGATAAACATGGTCTGATCTTCGCGAAGCCCGGCATAGTTCTGCGCGTTCTTAAACGTAGTGAATACATACGGCGACGTTGTGAACGAGCGAATGCCCCGCGTGAAGCCCACAACCCGGGCGCGATGTCCGCCGATCTCGAATACTTCACCTACACTGGTCACTCCGAGCTTTTGCTTGTAGAGCTCATCGAGAATGACGGCATCGGGAGATTTGAGGTCCTCAACGCTACCCTGCACCAGGTTCCATGGCCGCTCCATCGGGCTGTCAACGTTAATGCCGACGATCTGCACTGAGTCCTGACCTCCGTCATGGCGCTTCCACTGCGTCCAGCGGGCAATCAACTTCTGCGCATCGCCGATCCCAGGCACGGCCCTGACTTGATTCAGCTTGCGTTCGCTGAAGGCCACACCCTGCTCGACGTACGGCACGTTCTTGGAAGTAATCCACAGATCGGCGCCGGAGTGGTCGATCAGATTCGAAGTTGCGGTCGTGAACCCGAGAAACAATCCCAACTGAACCACGATCAGCACAACCGAGAAGACGATCCCCGTCAGCGTCACCGCCAGCCTAACCTTGTCGTGGAAAAGATTCCTTTGTGCTAACGGAGGCATAACTACTTCCCTTCTGTATCAGTCGGCCGAGTCAGGCCGCGCAGCGTGACGTCCAGCATCATCCCGGCACGATCTTTCACCGGACGCCAATCCACCCAGGCATCCCCGCCCTTGGCGATCTGCAGGGAAATGACTCCGTGCACCGATGCCCACAGGGTCTGCGAAACCAGTTCGACATCGGTTACTTGTTCACGGAAGCATCCCGCATCCAGCGCCTGCTGCACCGCCCATCTCAAAAAAGCGTAGGCATCGACCTCAGGATTGCCCATCATTTCGCGGTCGACCGCATCCAGTTCGTGCTTCGGATGCGTTGTCATGAACATGAACTTGTAGTGATTCGGATAACGAATGCCAAAGTCGATATAGATGGCACCGATCTGCTTCAGCCGGTCGATGGGGTCCGTCGAGATGACTGAACTCTGGAAGACCTGCGCCAAGCGCGCATAGTCCTTGTGGCAAAGCTCGCGGAAGAGTTCTTCCTTGTCGGCGAAGTGGACGTAGATGGCCGTGGGCGAGTACTCGATCATTTCGGCGACCATACGCATCGAGACGCCCTCATAGCCCTCGGTCGCGAACAGCTCGCGGGCGGCGTCGAGGATCTTGTCCCGCGTTTCCAACTTCTCGCGCTCGCGTCTCTCTTTGACTCCCATAATCGCGATACCTTACTTAACACCGTTAACTTAACGTTGTTAACTTACTGTTCGTCGTTCTCTATGTCAAGAGAATTTTTCTAGCTTTGCCTAATCCATTGAAAAGAGGACGAATTGACCTAAAGGAGGGTGATCCAGGCGAAATTAGTGCCGGCGAGTCCCGGTCTAATCTGCTTGCAATTCAGGCATCGGGTGCTGAAGCAGGCCTACCTGCTAGCCTCTTGGCTGAGGCTGGAGGGCACGAAGCGATCTTCCTGCGTCTTTCAGGCTGCGCGCTTCTGCGCTTCCCTACCCGCAGCAAACCCGGTGTCGGGGCGGAACCGTTTGACTGCGTAAACCGTGGCCACGGCAAAGAGAGTCAGGACCAGCAACTGCGTAATGCCGAACGGTGGTTCCCTCTGGGTAGGAGCGAGCGCTTGCAGCGCCGGCACTTTCTCAAACGATTGCACTACGAAAACGAAGACATTGAAGTAAAGGGCAATGGCAGCCGCGACCACATAGATTGGGCGCCACACGCCCGCCATCCGAAGTCGGTAACGAGCTACCGCTGCAATGACGAGCACGATCACCGACAGTATGCCGACGACAATCCCCGGCGTGATGTGCTCATTAGGAAACAGGAAGCCGGTCAGGCTGGTCAACGCCGTACTTGCGAGGAACACTTGAGTCCATCGCTCCAGGCGATTGGCATGAAGGAATCCGTACATCACGACAAGTCCCGAAACAATTCCCACGAGACTGATCATGACATGCAGCAGAGTGAATGTTGCGGTGCTCATCCCCAGGATCATTGACGCACCTCCAATGTGGTTGCGGAATTGTACGCCTTGCCGGCGATCCTTGTGACATCAAATCTCGCCTTCAGTTGATCCTATCGCTTTGCCTCGGATACAAATAAGTGACCCATGAAACAGCCATCGGCGAACCGCTCACATGCCTACGATGCGCTTCTCCGAATATGGCGGCGAATCCATAACCGCCCGCTTTGGATCGCTCTGATCGCGGCTCTCCTGCGCGCCAGCTGGATCGTGATTGGCCACACCTATAAATTCAAAGCCGCGGATGACAATTTCAGTTTCGGCTGGGAGATGGGGCGCATCGCCACGTCCCTTGCCTCGGGACATGGATTCAGTAGCCCGTTTGGGCCGCCCACTGGGCCCACCGCCTGGGAACCGCCCCTCTATCCGTATCTCATCGCCGGAGTTTTCCACCTCTTCGGGATTTACACAAAGGCCTCCGCCTTCGTGCTGTTGGTGCTCAACAGTCTCTTCTCTGCCCTGACAGGTGTCCCGATTTTTCTGATTGCGCGGAGGATGTTCTCCGAGAGAGTCGCGGTCTGGTCGGCATGGGCCTGGACCCTACTACCCAATGTGATGTTCTGGTGCACGCGCGCTGTCTGGGAGACCTGCCTTTCCGCTCTTCTGCTGGCGACAGTCTTCTGGCTGGCGCTGACCCTCGAAGAGCGCGACGGATGGCTTCCATGGCTTGAGTTTGGGTTGCTTTGGGGACTCATTGCCTTGAGCGGCACTTCCCTGCTCTCGTTTCTTCCCGCATCCGGATTGTGGGCCTGGTATCGGCGAGCGCAGCAAGGCAGACGATCGCTAGCGGGTGTGGTACTGGCGTCTGCCGTTTTCTTCGTGTGCATCACACCATGGCTGGCCCGGAATTATCGGACTTTCGGACAATTCATCTTCATCCGAGACAACTTCGGAGCCGAACTCCGCTTGGGCAATGGCAATGGGGCCGATGGAACGTTGATGCTCTATCTCGATCCACCGCACGATCCCTTTGCCATGCGTCAATTCCAGGCAATGGGCGAATTGAACTATATCGCCATGCGCAAGCAGCAGGCGCTGGCTTACATCCGAGCCGACTATGCGCGCTTTGCGGTACTCAGCTTCAAGCGATTCCTGTGTTTCTGGGCGGGGCCGCCACGAGTCACTGACCCCGCTTGGGTTGGAATGGTAAAGGACTCCCTCTTTCTGGCGTCCTCAGTGCTCATGTTTTGGGGATTAGGCCGCGCTTTGCAGCAGCGGAGGCCGGGCGCCTGGCTGCTGTTCTGGCTCGTTTTGTTCTACCCAGCGATCTATTACTTCGTCTATGCCATACCGCGTTACCGGCACGCCATCGAACCGGAGATGGCAATCCTGTGCGTCTTTCTGCTGAGCGAAACGGGCAGGAAGTCTACGGTTTCTCTTCCAGATCAATCTTCAGAACGTGAATCTGCTTAATCTTTGGATCCAAGACTCCCGTGACAGTCACACGATGGCCCTCGAAGCCATGCACCAAATCAGATCGATCAAGGCGGTAGATATTCTTGCCCGATGACAGAACCAGGTATCCGCCGAGATGCTCAATGCAATACACCGCACAAGTATTGGCTGTCCCGCCCATCGACTTCGACTTGAGCATTTCCTGATGCGAGCGAGTCAGCGAATGGACGTTAAGTGCACACTGGCTATCAGAGACTTCCCCGTGAAAAATGTGCGCATTTTGTCCCAGCGCGGCCACCCCAAGGATGAGCCATGCAAACGAACATCCGACAATGAATTTGTTCATACCTGTTTCCTCAGGGCAACACAATGAACTTCAAGTGCATGCCTTCGTGTTCTTCGCTGCAGATCACTGTGCAAACGGCTACGTATTCCCCGGGTTCGCTCGGGGCCGTCATCAAAACCTCCTGCGTACCGGACTTGAATAACAAATCCCATCCCTCGACCCTGCTTCGATCCTTGGCGCGCAGCAGCGCGAAGCCATGAATGGAGCCATCGCGATTCCAGGATTTCGCTCGCCGTGCCGTGACCCGAAGAAGAATCTGCTCTCCGGCGGCCACGGTAATCACCGGAACGCGCATTCCGGCAATCTTGTAGCGACTGTCCTTGTCAGCAGTCAGTTCAATCGTTCGCGGCTGTGCATAAATCGCGGGCGCCCAGAAGACCATGCCCACGAGTACCACGAATCCCCTTGCAGCGAGCCGGATTTTCAAGTGATTTGTCATGTGTCGAATGGTGGCCCGCTAATCACTGTGTCATGTACAACAGGATCAGCCGCCGATCTTCGTCCGTGATCGCCGCGCGGACGCGCATGTGCCGCAGAACTGTGCCCATCATGCGCGGTGGAAATTTCTGCGGTGCGGCGTGACAACGCCCGCAGTTCGCGTGAAATCGCTTCTCGCCCTCGATTCGCGGGCTACTCGATTCCGACGCCTGCACAACCGCCCTGGCGTCGGCTTCTTTCTTGGGCGATGCAGGACCCGATCCTGCGAGGAGCGAGGACGCCAAAACCAACGTCCCCACGACCACGACAGCGCTCCACCAATGACTCCGCTTCATTGCGCCTCCCCGGTAGCTCCAGTTTGGCCAAGCGGAATCAGGAACCGGTACGCAAGCCCGAAGCTCCACTGGTTGAAGTTGCCGGCCGAACTGAACTGGCGGCCATAGCTGAAGATGCCTTTCATGCCGTCGCGCAGAAAGTAGTTCACTCCGAAATCGGCCTCCCGAGTGTTCGCCCCAGGCAGATCAAGCGCGTCCTCCGCATCCGCGCCGATTGCCCCGACAGAAAATTGCTGGCCTCGCCCAACGAATTCCGTACGCCGCATGGCTTTCTGCCAGAACGGAACCCGGCTCAGCCGGTATGCACCTTCTACCCAGTAGCCGCTGCCTTCAAACGAGCGCGCGTATTCGGAGCGCAGGCTTAGCGGCAATGTCGTCGGTTGCCAGCCCATATGAAACCCGAAAGCGTTTTTCCGATTGTCTTGCAGCGTCTTTTGCCACGATCCACCCACTTCCAGACGAGGCCCCGGGAAGAAAAATCCCATTCGGCCGCCAACGTGGCGCTCAGAGTCCACACTTTCAATCCCGATGCTGGTCGCAGATACATACAACGCGTAATTCATGTTGGCACGCGATCCGGCCGGGAATCCTCCGCGGAACATGGCGCCATCGCTGGGAGCGGTGCGGATCGGCAAAATCAGAGGGTCCGGCTGCAGGAATCGAATCCACACCGGATACAACCGCTCATTAAAGATTCCGAAGGGCGTCAGGAAGCGCCCTGCAGTCACGGTCACATAGCGATCCGCAATGTAGTCCACCTGTGCATAGTCGACATGCTTATCGACAGGGCCCCCATAAGGTCCGCCGCCGGGTGGTCGCTGGAATTCGCCTTCGAATTCCGCGCGAGACTCGATCAACCAGCGATCTCCAAGTGGAACCAGCAATACTGGATTGATTTGGCTATCAAAGAGGTTCTGGCCTCCCGTCACGAAACTGAATGCGCCGAAGCTGCCGCTGAGGATGGGAACTGGCTTTCCCGCAGGTTCGGTTTGCGCCGAGAGCGACGAGCCTGAGAGCGAAAAAATGATTGCAGCGGCGCAGACAACGGTCCTCCACCGGCGCGCGGACGCGGTTTTTTCCAACAGGCAAAACAAGGTAAAACCCCACGGAATCGTTGCAGAGATTGTCCTTTACAGTCACACCGCAGGGAACGTAACTGAGGTAATATGCATCGCCTACGTCTTGGGCAATCCTGTTTTGTTATGTGTAACACCTCACCAATGCCGGCCAGCTCCGTCTAAAGTACTGAAACGGAGGGAGTCATGATCGATCATCGCCGTCCCGCAACCTGGTTGGGAGTCGCGCTCGGTAGCCTCTGTGCGCTGCTAACCCTTGCTTTAAGCGCACACGCATCCGAGCACTCTGGAGCTTTTACAGAAGAATTCCACCAGACGTATGCCATCGCCTCCGACGGCCGGATGGAGCTCGACAATATCAACGGCCCCGTCCACATCTCCGGCTGGGAGCGCAACGAAGTGAAAGTCGATGCTGTTAAGTATGCCGACTCCAAGGAAAAGCTCGAGGAAGCCAAAATCGAAATTGATTCCGGCAAGGACTACCTTTCCATTCGTACACGGTACCCTGACCACAACAATTGGGGCTCGCATAACAATCCTGCGGGCGTGGAGTACACGTTGACGGTTCCGCGCACGGCCAGGCTGGACGAGATTAAGCTGATCAACGGCGCTCTCGACATCACGGGGGTTTCGGGAGAGGTACGCGCCTCCTGCATCAACGGCCGGCTCGAGGCCCACGATCTAGCAGGGCGCGCCAAGCTGGCGACGATCAACGGACGGCTGGATGCGCGCTTCGCTCAGCTCTCCGGGCAGGACGTCGAACTGAATTCGGTAAACGGTTCGCTGGAGTTGACCATTCCCTCCGACTCAAACGCAGAAGTTGAGGCCAGTACGGTTTCCGGCGGGATCAGCAACGATTTCGGACTGCATGTGAACAATCATCGATTTGTCGGACACGATCTGCGTGGCGAGATTGGCAAGGGTGGGGCTCATATCCACTTATCAGACGTGAACGGCAGGATCGAGATTCGACACGCTCAAGACGGCCATGCGATGAGCCCGGTGAAAGACCGCGGTCATGCCGACAAGGATGACGACGACAGCGAGATCTAGCAGCCGGTAGAGTGGCTCGGCCTGGTCAGTAAATCGTATAACCGGGCGCGGGTGTGCGCAGATCTGGTTTCGACGCCATTAGCAGCAATGCGCCTTCCCGCTTGAAGGCACGCAAGTCTTCCAAGCTGTTAAACGATTTCGTTTTGTAGTCATCGGGGGTGGGCGTGTCGTCCGGAATACGCCGTGCCTCGATGTTCTCGAACGCATGCTTCTTGAGGAGTTCCACGTACTCCGCAGTTGATCGCACATGCACCGGGACTTTCAGCTTATCGACCCACTGCAGTGAATACTGATTATCCTTGTAGAGATTGATGAGGATGAACAGCCTGCCGCGCGGCGCCATCACGCGAAACAACTCCATCAGGGCGCGATCCTGATCGGGATAGTAGTAGAAGGACTCCACCGTCAAAACTTTGTCGAAGAAGTTCTCTTCCCACGGAATCTGTTGCGCCGATCCCCAAACATAAAGAATGTTTTCGAAGTCCTTCGAAGACTCCCGTGCCAAACGTACCATTTCATCGGAAACGTCGAGTCCGACAACCTGTCCGAATCCTTCTGGACCGTCACCGACCAGTCGCGCGAGCAAACGCGTTGCCCATCCCGATCCACAACCGAGATCAAGTACACGCTCGCCGGGACGCAAATTCATCAGCCGGATGGTCTTCTCGGCAATGTCGAGATGATGCTGCTCCATCTTCGGGCCCTCTCCGGCGGTAGCCCAGCGGTTGAATTCCTGTTGCAGCTTGTCATCGGGAGTTTGAGGTTTGTCAGGCATGACGCTCCTTTGACGGGCGGTTTTGCGTAGTGACGGGCCTTTTGGGTCGTTCGTCCACCTGCAGTTGGAAGATGTCCGGGCGCGCGTAGTGGCCGACCACGTCCAGATCGAACTTCCCGCGCACGATCTGGGTGCGGTCGATCTCGGCCGTCAAGATGACTTCCCCGTCCGTGTTCGGGCCCGCCAGGAAGTTTCCGAACGGATCCACAATGCAGCTTCCCCCGCGGGTCACCACCGTCTGTGGATCATCGCCCAGCGCTCCGGCGTAGTCCGGCGGGAAATCGGAACGACGATTGAACTGGTTACAGGAGAGAACAAAGCACCGGCCCTCAACCGCAATGTGTCGCATCGATGCAATCCAGGAATCGCGCGGGTCAGCGGTAGGCGCGCAATACAGCTCGATTCCCTTGTCATACATGGCCGCGCGCATCAACGGCAGGTAGTTCTCCCAGCAAATAACAGCGCCGATTTTGCCCAGCGGAGTATCAAACACCGGCATTGTGGAACCATCGCCGAACCCCCACACCAGCCGCTCGGAAGCCGTAGGCATGACCTTGCGATGCTTGCCGAGGTAGGTGCCATCGGGAGCAAAGAACAGTACCGTGCAATAGAGGGTGCCGCCATCCCTCTCCACTACGCCGATCGCAAGATAGATTTTGCACTTCCGGGCGGTGCGGCCGAGCGCCTCGAAGGCAGGGCCAGGCACGTCTACACTGCTCTCCCAGTAGCGGCGGAACTGTTCGCGGCCCTCCTCGCTGCGCGAGCCCATGACAGCGCCGAAGTTAAGACCTCGCGGGTAAGCAGAAACGAAAGCCTCCGGAAACAGCACAAGCCGGGCGCCCTTCCCAGCCGCCTCGCATGCAAGGTAGTCGACTTTCTTGAGGGTACGTTCGCGGTCAAAGACAACCGGCGCAGCCTGCACAACGGCAACTGTAATCCGATTCTTCAGGCGCTTTGTGGACTGCTTTCGTGCGGCAGGCTTCATGTTAAGAGAGTCGCATTATATTGAGAGAATCGCTTTGGCCGGTCAACTAACGTCTGTGACGGGGTTGGCGACGCAGCGCCCTCCACTATGCTACAGTTCTCTTCCTTATGGCGACAGCGCCACAGCCACCGACACCGGGTCTAGGGCCTCTCTACTGCCCGAACTGCGCCGAAGAAGTTACGGATCCATTGACCTGCGGCGACTGTTCAGCGGTAATCTGCCGCCGCTGCGGCACGCCGCTTGAATCTCCTGACGAACTCGGAATCGGATAATGGAACCCGCCTCGGTCCTGACCTCTGCAAAAACCGAACTGGAAGCAAACTCCGACGGCAAACCTACGCTCATCCGAGGCCTCAGCCTGCTCGACTCCGTGTTGCTGCTGGTCAGCGGGATCATCGGCTCGTCGATTTTCCTGACCGCGAAAGACATTGCCACGCCGCTGCCGCAGCCCGTGTTGTTTCTGCTGGTCTGGGTTCTCGGCGCGCTGATTTCTCTCTGCGCCTGCTTCGCGTTTGCCGAACTTGGATCGATGTTCCCTGACTCTGGCGGCCAATACATCTACCTGCGCGAGGCCTACGGCGATCTGGTCGCCTTCCTCTACGGCTGGATGTTGTTTGCCGTGGCCAATGGCGGCACTATCGCGGCGCTGTCAGTCGCTGCGGCTGCCTATGTCGGGCAGGTGGTTCCTCTTGTGTCGCAGAGTCACATCATCTTCACGGTCCTCGGCGTTGCCTTCACCCGAGCTCATCTTTTTGGTTTGCTGCTGATTGCGATCCTCACATTCGTCAACGTCGTCGGACTACGATGGGGAGCCCTGCTGCAAAACGTCTCCACCTGGACCAAATTCACCGCCATGGCGGCTTTCGTCGTACTGGGTTTCGCGATCGGGAAAGGAAACTGGGCGAACTTTCACTCGAATGGAGTCTCTCTCACCGCAGGCCTTGGTCCGGCCGGGCTGATCTCCGCGTTGGGCGTCGGCTTGATTGCTGTCTTCTGGGCTTATGACGGATGGGTCTACATCACCTGGGTTGCGGGCGAAGTGAAAGATCCGAAACGCAACGTGCCGCGCGCGATGGTGCTAGGCGTATTGGCAGTCGGAGTCATCTACATCGCGATGAATGTGACGTACGTGTACGCCATGCCCCTGAAAGAAATCGCTCAGCACGAAACCATCGCGCACGCAGCGGCCGCCGTACTGTTTTCGCCGCGGGCCGCCGTGTGGCTTTCGCTGATGATTGCTGTTTCCTGCTTCAGTGGCGCGGCCACCTGCACACTTTCCGGAGCACGCGTCTACATGGCTATGGCGCAAGACGGGGCATTCTTCAAGAGCATGGCGCAAATCCATCCCAAATGGCGTACGCCCGCATTCAGTCTCATCGGCCAGGGCATCTGGTCGGCAGCGCTCACGCTTAGTGGAAGATACGACCAGCTTTACACGTACGTCATCTACGGAATGGTTCTCTCCTACACACTCACCGTAATTGCTATGTTCTGGCTCCGCTGGAAACGGCCAGAGATTCCGCGGCCTTATCGTTGCACAGGATACCCGTGGCTTCCGGGCCTTTATGTCCTGATTGGTACAGGGTGGACCTTAAACACGATCATGACTCGACCATATGAGGCCTTCATGGGAACGGCCATCGTTCTGATCGGAATTCCGGGCTATCTCTACTGGAAGCGCAGTAGCCGCAGTCTTCTCCGCGCGAGGTAACTTTCCCTTGCCGCCTGCCCCCTTCGGTGTTATTCCTCTTCGGAGTGCCCCACTTCTGGCCGGTTTTGCCAGAAGTGGGGGTTTTCGTATGAGCACCCCCTGTCTTCGGGACACAACCCTTGGCCGACCCCAACGCCCAACGCCAAACTGAGACGATTGGCTTTCTTTCATCCGGCGTCTCCATTGCGGATGTCGAAGATCCCAACCGTCCGCGCCAGGTGATGGGCTTCCGCGATCTGGTGCTTTTCTATGTGATTACCGGCATTAGTCTGCGCTGGATCGCCAGCGCAGCCGCTGCCGGTCCGAGCTCGATCATCATCTGGATCGGCGCCTGGTTCTGCTTCTACACACCGCTGGCGCTCTCCGTGCTGGAGCTTTCTTCACGTTATCCAAACGAGGGCGGCCTTTATGTGTGGAGTAAGCGTGCCTTCGGTGATTTTTCCGGATTCATGTCGGCCTGGACATACTGGACCAGCAATCTTCCCTACTTCCCCGCCGTCCTCTATTTCGCTGCCAGCAACGTGCTATTCATACGCGAATCCAGTTGGCAGCATCTTTCGGGCAATGCGACGTTCTACATCGTTTTCTCGTTGCTCACGCTGAGTGCCGCGACATTGCTGAACATCGTCGGCCTCGATGTCGGCAAATGGCTGCACAACATCGGCGCAATATCCATGTGGATTCCGGTCGGCATCGTGATCGTCATGGGCCTCGTTGCCTGGCACAGATTCGGCTCGTCCACAGCGTTTACGATGCATTCTCTGACCCCGAGCACGCATCTGAATGACATCATCTTCTGGTCGGTGCTGACCTTCGCGTTCGGAGGATGCGAAACCGCCTCCTTCATGGGCGAGGAAATCAAGAATGCACGTCGCACAATTCCCTTCGCGCTGCTGCTTGCAGGGGTAACTGTAACCCTCGGATACATCCTCGGCACGGTTTGCGTCCTGCTGGCTCTTCCCTCGACGCAGGTCAATAGTCTGCAGGGGTTGGTCCAGGCGGTGTCCGCGACTGCAACTCGCATTGGTTTCCCTGGCGTCCTGCCCCTGGCGGCATTCTTGATCGCATTCAGCAATATTGGAGCCGCGGGTGCATACCTTGCCGCCGTGGCTCGTCTTCCTTTTGTGGCAGGGCTTGACCGGTTCTTGCCGCCAGCTTTTGGCTCCCTGCATCCAAGATGGAAAACACCGTGGGTCGCGCTTCTCACGCAGTTCGCACTAGGAGTTGTGTTTATCTTCCTGGGACAAGCCGGCACCAGCGTAAAAGGAGCCTACGACGTCCTTGTCAGCATGGGTGTGATTACTTACTTCATTCCGTACCTTTACCTCTTCGCGGCCATGATCAAACTGCAGGGCGAACCCGCCGGCCCGAGCGTAATTCGCGTGCCTGGAGGGACGCCTATAGCCAAAGTGGTCGCAGCCCTGGGATTCCTGACCACCACACTGACGATTGCGCTGTCGCTGATTCCACAACCCGACGAGCCCAACAAACCACTGGCGTTGCTTAAAGTCGTCGGCGGATGTGCAGCGCTCCTTCTGATTGGCGCCGGGATCTATATCGCCGGCCGTCGTCGCGCGCAAGTAACCTAGACAGAGCCACGCTCCCCTTCTAGCCTGCGCTTATCTCGACCTGCGTGAGGGCTGTATGGGAACCATCGATCCGGAAGCCTCGCTCAAGATTCAGTCGGAGCTGGTCTCGGGAGAAAATCTTCTCTGGGCGGACAGGCCGAATGCCCATGTGATCTTTCACTCTGATGATTGGTACACGATTCCATTCAGCTTGCTTTGGGGCGGGTTTGCGATCTTCTGGGAGTCGGGTGTGCTCGGGTTCTGGGGACACAATACGAAACCCGCTCCCTTTTTCTTCGCGCTGTGGGGCATTCCATTCGTCCTCATCGGCCAGTACATGATCTGGGGTCGCTTCGTTTATGAGGGCTGGGTGAAACGCCGGACGTATTACGGGATTACGAATCGGCGCCTCGTGGTCGTTCAAGAAGGTAGCAAACGAAAAACATGCTCGATGTACCTTGACGCCATCCCGAGTGTGGAGCGTGATGGTGGATCTGTCGGCACGCTATGGTTCGGAGCAAAATATCTAGTCTCGACAGGGGGTGGCCGGAGGAGCAGGAATCTGAGCCGCTTCACCGTGGGGAATGTGCCCGTGTTCGCTGATATCGACGACGCAGATTACGTGTATCGGTTGATTCTGGATCTGACCGAGAAGGCACGATCGCGTCAGTCCGAGCCGGCGGGAGTGTTTCACAGCTGAATTTGGGTCGCCGCTCGGCCGTCCGAACCTTTGCACCTCTGCCCTCACGCTCCCCTTCGCTTCGCTCAGGGTCGCGGGGCGGACGAGGCGTACGCCCTACACGGGCGTTGCTGTTTTCCTCGGTGGGTTAAAGAACGGTAGCGTGATTACCTTCACGTTGGCTTTCAACCGGATTGCTTCGATCGTGATCTCCATTTGCAGCGGAGTGCCCGGTTTCGCGTACTCCGTTTCCAGGCTAGCCAATGAGATCATCTTCTTCAACGTCGGAGACCATGTCGTCGTAGTGGCTTTACCTACCTGCTTGTCTCCAGAGTAGACCGGGACGGCCACGCGCGAGGCCTGTGCTGGCGCAGCCGGGGTCAGGCCGTAGCGCTCGTAGAGTTGCTCGACGTCGGTCCAGTCGACAACCAGACCGGCCAACTGCCGCGGCACACCTTCCTTCGCGTGGTGCTCCAGAGCGCGCTTGCCGATGAAGTTCTCTTTTTCGAGATGTACCATTTTCGCGAACCCCAGTTCATACGGCGAGTACTTCTGCGATGGAATCAACGCCTTCTTCGAACTGGTGTAGTCAACTTCGATCAGCAACAACCCGGCTTCCACGCGAGCCACATCCAGAGCCAACATGCCCGCTGCGTGCAGGTCAAACTGTTTCCCCTTTTCGGCGAGCGCGTCCCAAACCTTCAGTCCGTCTTTCCAGGGAACCCAGATTTCGTAACCTAGATCGCCGGTGTACCCAGTGCGTGAAATATCGACTGGAACTCCGGCAATCTTGCCGTGCGTTACGCGGAAATACTTGAGATGAGCGATATCTGCCTCAGCAACGGCCTTCAGCAGCTTCGCCGAAGTGGGCCCTTGCAACGCAAGCGCGGCCACTTTCTCGGAAATATCCTCAATCTGTACGTCCATGTTAAGTCCGTTCTGGCGAAACCAGCGCAGGCTTGGATCGGCGGCCGTCCAGCGATAGACATTTTCCTCCAGCCGCGAGATCGTGCCATCATCAATGACCTTCCCATCTTCATCGCACCAGCAGCAGTAGATCACCTGCCCCACTTTGACCTTGTTGATGTCGCGCGTGATCACGCGGTTGACCAGGCGGGTCGCATCCTTACCGGTGATCAGATACTTGTAGAGCGGCGAGATGTCGATCAGCGCACAAGCATTGCGGATAGCGTTGTACTCGTGCTCGTGATGCACTTCATAAACGCTGACCGTGTAGTATCCCGACCATTCGCGGTAATTCAGACTGTGGCAAAGTGGAAGTGTGCGCTCGTGAAATGCGGTTCCAATGGGCAAGGCAGTGTCCTCAATCTCAGAATGCTGGATTATATTCAGCCATGTGCAAACCGATCAAATCATCAGGCTCTGACTCCCAGTCACTCCATGCACAAAAGATGCAGACAAAGCCTACCCTTCCCGATAGAATACCGATTCGACTTCAGGTCACAGATGCTCACGACGTTGCCAATCTCGTGCAGTCTGCTCCGCAGCTGGACCGTCCTTCCCAGCGGTCTCTGATCCTTTCGCGACCAACTCAGCACGAGTATCATTGCGTTTCCCGAGAAACATTCAAGCTAGCGGCTAGGAGCTAAACAGCGAATGGCTGGTTCCAACAAATACGATGTTGTCGTCATCGGCGGAGGCCACAATGGACTGGTTAACTCCGCTTACCTCGCCCGCGCAGGCAAGAAGGTACTCGTACTCGAACGCCGCCACGTGTTGGGCGGTGCGGCCTGCACGGAAGAGATTGTTCCCGGCTTCAAGTTCTCCGTCTGCTCTTACGTAGTCTCGCTCCTGCGGCCGGAGATCATCCGTGACCTCGACCTTCCCCGCCACGGCCTCGAGATTCTTCCGCTCGATGGCACTTTCACTCCGATGCCTAGCGGCGACTATCTTTGGCGCGTAAACGACCATGGCAAGACCCACCGTGAAATTGCCCGCCACTCCCGCGTCGACGCCGAGGCCTACGACGAGTTCGGCAAAGCCATGCAGGCCATGTGCCGCTTCGTAAAGCCGATTCTCAGTATGGTGCCGCCCGATCCGACCACCCTGAACCCGCGCGAACTGATGAAACTCCTTTTCATTGGACGGCGCTTTCAGGGAATGTCGAGCTACGACAAGTACAACCAGGTCCAGCTCATGACCATGAGCGCCATTGATTTCCTCGACCAATGGTTCGAGACCGATGTGCTCAAGGCCACGATGTCTGCCTCGGGAATTATCGGGACGTTTTTGGGTGTTCGCTCGCCCGGCACTGCCTACGTTCTGCTGCATCACTACATGGGCGAGATCGATGGTGCATTCCGCGCCTGGGGGTTTGCCCGCGGCGGCACGGGCGCCATTTCGAATGCGATCGCGGATGCAGCTCGCGAAGCCGGAGTCGAAATTCGTACACAATCCGCAATCTCGCAGATCATCGTCAAGGACGGCAGGGCCAAAGGTGTCGTCCTGTCCAATGGCGATGAGATTTACGCCGACGTCATTTCTTCCAGCGTTGACCCGCGGCTCACATTTACAAGATTCATCGAGTCACAGCATCTTCCCGGAGACTTCCTTGAGGAAGTGAACCGCTACAAGTTCCGGGGTTCATCGGGGAAGGTCAACATGGCGCTCGATGCCCTGCCGAATTTCAAGTGCATGCCCGGGCCGGGTGCACATTTGCGAGGGGCAATCTCGATTTCACCGGCTGTCGAGTACATGGAAAAGGCCTACGACGAAGCCAAATACGGGCATTTCTCCAGCCGACCCTATATCGACATGGTAATTCCATCTCTCACCGACCCCTCGGTCGCGCCGCCGGGCAAGCATGTGCTGTCGTGCTTTGTGCAATACGCGCCGTATAAGCTGGCGCCCGGGCTCAACTGGGATACCGAAAAAGAAGCCTTCGGCAATACCGTTGTAGACACGATCTCCCAGTACGCGCCAAATCTGAAAGACATCATCATCCAGAAGCAGGTTGTCACGCCCCTCGATCTCGAGCGCGAGTGGGGATTGAGCGAGGGCAATATCTTCCAGGGCGAACTTTCGCTCGAGCAGTTGTTCTTCCTGCGCCCTGTTCCAGGATGGGCGCAGTACCGCACGCCAATCAAGAATCTCTATATGTGCGGCTCTGCCACGCACCCGGGGGGCGGCATCATGGGCGCGAACGGCCGCCTCGCTGCTCTGGAAATTCTGAAAGACATCAAGGGAGCGGCCTGACATGGCGGAATGTACGCACCGCGACGTCGTCATCATCGGCGGAGGCCACAATGGTCTGGTCACCGCCTTCTACCTGGCCAAAGCGGGATTCAAGCCACTGGTCCTCGAACGTAATACACAGGTCGGAGGCGCGGCAATCACAGACGAATTCCATCCTGGCTTCCGCTGCTCGACCCTGTCGCACACTGCCGGGCCCATCCGTCCCGATATCGTGGCCGACATGCAGCTGGAAAAACACGGGCTGGAGATCATCACGCCCGAGGTTTGCGTGACATCTCTCTCGCCTGATGGACGTGCTCTATCGCTGTATCAGGACGCCGGCAAATCAGCCCAGGAAATCTCCGCGTTTTCGCAGAAAGACGCCGCAAAGTACGGCGAGTTCCAACAGTCACTCGGAAAAATCGCGAAGGTCATCGCCGATGCTCTCGCGACCACCCCACCGGACATCGACGATCCCAGCCGCAGCGATCTGTGGAGCATGCTCAAAACGGGCCGCGCCATTCGTAAGCTCGGGAAGAAGGATATGTTCCGGCTGCTGCGCTGGGGTCCAATGGCGGTGGCGGACCTGGCCGCCGAGTATTTCGAGACCGAGCTTCTTCGCGCACTCATCGCGGCCCGTGGCGTATTCGGCACCTTCCTTGGCCCGTGGTCCGCAGGAAGCGCTCTTGTCCTTCTGATTCGCGCCGCAGCCGACCCGCACCCGGCAGGTTCTGCATCGTTCGCCGCCGGTGGAATGGGAGCACTGACGCAGGCGATGGCCTCATCCGCTAAGGTGGCGGGAGTGGAGATTCGGACGGGCGTGGAAGTAATCGAGGTTCACGTCAAGAACGGCGTTGCCACGGGCGTTCTGCTTTCAACCGGCGAAGAGATTCTGGCCAATGCCGTAGTATCCAATGCAGACCCCAAACGTACCCTGCTCAAACTAATCGACCCGATTCACCTTTCACCCGACTTCGTCCAGAAACTTCAGCATTATCGCGGGAACGGCACGGTAGCCAAGGTGAATTTGGCCCTCTCCGGCCTGCCAAACTTTACGGCGCTGAAGAACGGCGACTCTGCGGCACTCCGCGGACGCATTCACATCGGCCCCGAAATCGACTACCTCGAGCGCGCCTTCGATGAATCCAAGTACGGCAACTTCTCGCGTCAGCCCTACCTGGAAATCGCGATCCCATCGTTGACCGATCCGACGCTTGCCCCCGAGAGTAGGCATGTCATGTCGGTATACATGCAATATGCTCCCTACAAGTTAAAGGGCGACTGGGAATCGCAACGAAAGGCGCTCGGACAGACCGTGGTGCAGACCCTAGCTCAATACGCACCGAACCTGCCGGAGTTAATTCTGACGCACCAGATCATCACGCCACAGGACCTGGAGGATAAGTATGGCCTGACCGGCGGACAGATCTTCCACGGGGAATTGGCGCTCGATCAGTTCTTTACTATGCGGCCGCTGCTGGACTGGGCGCGGTACCGAACTCCGATCGAGAACCTCTACCTATGCGGCAGTGGGACGCACCCGGGTGCGGGACTCACCGGCGGCTCGGGAGCAAATGCCGCGCGCGAGATAGTGAAAGTACTTAAAACATAACCGCAACACCCGCCAGCTTGGCGGCGCTATGATGAAGAACACCGCCATTCTCCTGATCTCCTGCCCCGACAGCAAGGGCGAAGTCGCTACCATCGCCGACTTCATCTTTCGCCACGGCGGCAACATCCTGCATGCCGACGAGCATGGCGATGAGGAATCCGGCCTGTTCCTCATGCGCGTGGAATTCGACCCCAAGGACTTTGATATCCCGCTCGCGGACTTTGGGAAACATTTCTCACCGGTGGCCGAAAACTTCGCCATGAAGTGGCGACTGGCTCAGTCTTCCTCCCGCCCGCGCATGATCATTTTTGTATCCAAGTATGATCACTGCCTCGTCGACCTGCTCTACCGCCACCAGAGCGGCGAACTCGCATGCGAGATCCCGCTGATCATCTCCAATCATCCCGATACGCAGCCGATCGCGGACTTCTACAAAATCCCCTATGTGGTTGTGCCGGTTGTGAAGGACAACAAGCAAGCCGCAGAAAAGCTGATTCAGAAGCTACTCGACGAACACAACCCTGACTTCCTTGTGCTCGCACGCTACATGCAGATTCTTTCGAATGAATTCGTGAACCGATATCCCCAGCGCATTATCAACATCCATCACTCGTTCCTGCCGGCATTCGTCGGCGCCCGGCCGTACCATCAGGCATTCGAGCGTGGCGTAAAGCTGATTGGCGCCACGAGCCACTACGTCACCGAAGTGCTCGATGACGGTCCGATTATCGAGCAGGACGTGGTCCGGGTCTCCCACCGCGATACGGTCGAAGACCTGATCCGCAAGGGTCGCGACCTGGAAAAAGTTGTCCTCTCACGGGCGGTGCGTTCCCACGTGGAAAATCGGGTCCTGGTCTACGGGAACAAGACCGTAGTGTTCTAGTCTGTCAGCCTGAGCGGAGCACTTGCCCGAACCAAGCGCGGGCAATTGCGTAGTCGAGGGATCCCTATACGCACTCTCGCTCCGCAAGTCCATGTACTTTCGTTTTCGTTGTTGCGAAAACCTCCAAATTCACGCTCCGAAGGTAACTTGCACCGTTAGTAACCTTTCGTCTCTACTTGATCATGAGTAGAGTTTTAAACGGAATTCGTGCGTGCGAGGGCATTTTTGGCCGAAGATCTTCGGTTTGAACTAGCCATTTTGGCGACCGTCCAGGGTTTCTACCAGAAACTCTTGCGGGATACGCTCGGCGGCGAAGTGCCCATCCCGAGCGATCTCGACGAGGACGCTCTGCGACACACCGAGCGCGAGTTGCCGAATACCCTTTCACGGATGTATCGCTGGCTGCACCTGCTCGACATGGCCATTACTCCCGCGATGCTGCGCCAAGCCCTCACCCCTGACACCGACTCGGAGGTTGCCGAAGGGCTCCTGCGTTATTTCGTACGGCGCCGGGAATCCAGCGACATCAACCGAGATAAGACCGACCTGATCGCCACTTTCCTATATCGTCATCCGCGCGTGCCGGGACAGTGGGAGCAAAGTGGCTACGGACTCGACGGAGCGCTGCCGCTCTCGCCATTTGAGATCGCCTTGATCGAGATACTCGCCGATACCGATGTCCCGTCGCTCCCCGAAGAACACGTACAGCTGTTGCGCCGCTTCGATCCATTTGTTGAAGAGGTGAACCGCTTCCGCGACTTTAATGCGCTCATCGATTCCGGGATGATCGGACGCGTGCGTGAACTCAAGCAGTGGCTGGACTCATCGTTCTATCATCCGGGAGTTCTGGCCACGGTAGCGGCCTACAATGCGGCTTTCGGCAAGAAGTTTGACGAGTTATTTGTAAAGGCGCTAAGCGAAATCAAGAACTTCGGCCAGGCGCTAGAAGAAATGGGTGGAACGATTCTCACCACGGTCGACGGGGTGGAAGTCACCGTCGAGCATGTGGCGGCAATCGAGGAAAAGCAACTGCTGGAAGCCGATTACGGCAGCACGCTCGAGAAATTCCGCCGCGTCTCGAAGTTGAAGAAGGAACTCGATCGCCGGCCGCCAATCCGGCGCTCGCTGCTCACGCCCGCAGCCCGCTCCACGCGCGCCGTCGGAAGCGCCGCTGCTGCGCCTAAGCCCGCAAAAACCGCGGCCGCTGCGGCGAAAGCTCCTGCGAAACCAGCGGTCTTCCAGCCCCCGACGATTACCGCACAACAACTCTCGGCGGAAGAAACCAAGCTGCGCCGGGTTGAGGAATCAATTCGCGTATTCGTGCGCGTGGCCGATCCCAAATATCGCCAGATTGTGCCCATGCGCTTTTTTAACCTGACACTAACGACGGCCGAAGCGGACGCTTACAGCGCGTCATTCCTGGAAGAGAAAAGTGCGCGAGCGGATGTCGCGCGGATGCTGATTCGGCTGGTCTCGGTTTCAGCCCGCATCCGCACGGAACTGGAAGAACTTAAACGTAGCCAGAAGATGTCTTCGTTATGGAAGCTGCATGCCGACGCCGTTGTGGTTTTGCTCGATATGGCAAGTACAACCACCGAAGAGGCCGGCAGTGTTGGCAAGAATGCGGAGCAGACCGGTTCTGGCGTGGCCGCCAAGGCCATTCACGAATCGGTCAGTAAGTTGCGCAACCAGTCTGACGTTGCGGTGAAGACGCTGGCCAACGTGAGCTAAGGAATCGCCGGGTCTTCAACTTTTCAACCGCTGACAACTACCCTAATTCACTTCAGCCTATCTGCTTTATCCGTTTGCGGCGAATGAGCGGCACAGGCTTCTGGTAATGCCCATTTTCGTTTAACTGCTCTCTCCAAACCCGGCACATGGCGGATTTTAATTACCTGATTGTCTGGAACCGTCATTCAATTTGTCCTTGACAAGCCCACGGATGGATAGTACAAGCATTGCGCTGTAACCTTCTGTCAGGGTGCTTGTCCGTTGGGCCTCTGTTCCTCGTCCCGGTGATTTGGGTTTCCTTCCCATCAACAAGGGCCAAGTTCACAACCAGCTTATTCATGGAGGATCCATGAAACGGATCCACGTTTCGTTATTGGTTTGCACTGCCTGTCTGGCCCTCTGCACGGCAGGCGCGGCTCCTGCCAGCGCGCAGCAGCCACACATCGTCACGTTCGACGCTCCGGGCGCGGACACGACGCCAGGGAACTTGTACGGTACCTTCCCTGGCGGCATCAATTGCTGGGGAACTATTACGGGCTTCTACCAAGACGCGAACGGTACGTACCATGGGTTCGTGCGCAGTCCGAGAGGCACCTTCAAGACGTTCGATGCGCCAGGCGCGGACACGACGCCAGGGAACTTCAACGGGACCACTCCTACCAGCATCAACGACTCCGGTGCGATCACAGGAAGCTACTATGACACGAACGGCGGCCACGGTTTCGTGCGAAGTCCGGATGGGAAGTTTACGAGCTTCGACGTTCCGGGTGCGGGCGGATACGGCTCGGCCCCGCAAGCGATCAATCTCGAAGGAGCCGTCGTGGGGTACTACACCGATTCGAACTTTTCATTCCACGCTTTCCTGCGCACTCCTGACGGCAAGTATAAGAAGTGGATTGGTCCGGATGCATGCACGGGCAACGGTTCTGACGGGTGTTATGGGACGGGAGCCTCCAACATCAATGCATTTGGAACAGTTGCCAGCGGCTACAATGACAACAACTTTGTTCACCACGGCCTGGTGCGCACTCGAGCGGGAAAGTTAATTGCATATGACGTTCCCGGAGCCCAAGCCACGGGCTGTCCCGGGTGTAACTCAGGCCTGAACCAATGGGGAGCCATCGCTGGCACCTATAGTGACGGAAACGGTGTGAATCACGGCTATCTGCGAAGTTCTGACGGCAAGTTTACAACTTTTGATGCTCCAGGCGCGGGCACTGACGTCGATGAAGGCACAGGGTGTCCTTCCGATTGTCCTACAAGCCTGAACGACTTCGGGGCCGTCACGGGAACCTATATCGACACAAACTTTGTGTTCCACGGCTTTCTGCGTAATCCCGACGGAAATATTATGACAGTGGATCCCGTCGACTCGATCTTTACTTGGTCTTCCGGCATCAACGACTTGGAGGTGATTGCGGGATACTACGCTGACGCGAACTTTGTCTATCATGGCTTTGTGGCAGTTGCGTGCAATCAAGCGTGCGACGATAAGGACGAGGCCGCACACGCGGGAACTGCTTTTGCCCCGGCGACAACTACTTCGGCCTTTCCCGCTATGCGTAATCCGAAGCTGCGCTTAAATCCTCAGTATCGTTTCGGAGCGCGGCCGCCGAAGTAGATCAACGAAGAGACAGGATCCGTCGCGCGTTCAATAGACAAGGCATTGACTGGTGAGAGGCGGGGTTGGCCTGAGCCACTTTTGATACCAGCCTATTTGAGGGTTGGTTCTGCGGAAACTGTATTATCTCGCAGCCGACCATCGTTCGACCGAATAGGCCGCTCGGGAGCGTCGTCGTGATGTCGCGATCGTGCTCATCTAGCGCCGGGCGCTCGAAGCTCGTCCGCGTACAGCTTTCTAGCTAGGGTTTCCCCAGTTGCCGATAAAGGAAAAGGCGGGCGCGCTTCGGCCTGCCTTTGCTCGCGACTTGGGACTCGCGACTAATTGATATCGAACTGCTCCTGGTGCAAGGCCGGATCGCTCTTCACAATGATGGTCCGCTTGGTCATCTCTTCCATCTCATTCAGCAGGCGCGCATTGTTCGTTTTGAGTTCCTTCGCGACGTCCGGATGGACGCGCAACATCACATCCTGATGTTCCAGATGCTTGGCGATCTTGCGCATCTCAACGTAAATCTCGTTGCAGATCGTCGCGACTGACTTCACATAACCGGTCGCCTGGCAGTACGGACACGGTGCCCCGATGGTGCGTTCCAGCGACTGCTTCACGCGCTTGCGCGTAATCGCCACCAGCCCGAAATCGTTGAACTGAAGCGTCTTTGACGGCGCCCGGTCGTGTCGCAGTTCTTCTTCCAGAGCCTGCATCACGCGCTGCCGGTTGCGGCGCTCATCCATGTCGATGAAGTCGATAATGATGATGCCGCCCAGATCGCGGAGCCGGATCTGCCGGACGATTTCCTTGATCGCGTCAACATTGGTTTTTACGATCGTGTCTTCCAGACGCTGCGTCTTGCCGACGTACTTGCCGGTATTGATATCGATCGCGACCAGCGCCTCGGTCTGATTGATCACGATGTATCCGCCGCTCTTCAGCCAGACTTTCGACTTGAGAGCCTTGTTCATTTCTTCCGTCAGCCCGAATTGGTCGAACAGCGGCGTTTCTTTCGTGTAGAGCTTCACCCGCTTGACCATGCCGGGCTGGAAGCGGTTGAAGAAACGCAGGATCCGCTCGTATTCCTGCTCCGTGTCGACCCAAATCACGCTGAAATCTGACGTGACCTGGTCGCGCAGCACTCGCTCCACAACGTTCAGGTCGTGATAAATGAGGGCCGGAGGTTTTGATGCTTCCGCACGATTCTTGATGTCCTGCCACAAGCCTTTCAGGAACCGGATATCGGCGCGCAGTTCCTCTTCTGTCGCACTCTGCGCGGCCGTGCGGACGATGAATCCTCCATGCCCGTTCTCGCGCTCGCTCAGAATGATTCTCTTGAGCCGCTGCCGCTCCTCTTCCGAGGAGATCTTGCGTGACACGCCGGTGTGGTTCACCGTAGGCATATACACGAGAAAGCGTCCGGGCAGCGCGATGTGGCTGGTAATGCGCGCGCCCTTCTTCCCGATCGGCTCTTTCGCAATCTGCACCAGGATCTCTTGCCCTTCCTTGAGCAGGTCGCTGATGAGCGGAACCGGCTGGGATTCGCGACGGCGGAAACGCCGTCCTCCTCCACCGCGGCGGCCACCGCGGCGATCGTATCCCTGACGGTCAAAACGCGGACGGGATGACCTCTGCGTATAACCGGCAGTTGCCGCTGGAGATCGCACCTCAGCCCTGGCATCAACCGTGCCGTTTCCGCGGGCTTCCGCGTCGAGCAACGCTTCCGCCTGCGCCTGGGCCTCTTCGAGTTCCAACTCTTCGCTGTCCTCCTCGCTTTCGGCGTGCGCTGCTTCCGGCGCCTGTCCAATGCTCGACTCAGCGAGCGAGTCCATGTGAATCTCGGTTACCGCTTCCCGTGCATCGCCATTGAGATGATCGTGCCCTTCGGCTGCCTGTGTCTCTTCCTCGAACTCATCGTAGCCTTCGTCCGATTCTGACTCGTAGCGAACGGTGTCCGCCTCATCTTCGTCGATGGTTTCTTCTTCTATTGTTCCCGGAGCCGCAAAGAGAGGCTTCTGCTCTTCGCGCGCAACCGGCACACTTACGCTGACCGCCTCCCGTTCGCTCTCATGCGATGCCGAGATCTCCTGCTCTTCCGCAACTGCGGATTCCTCGAGCTCTACCGGTTCCGAATGCCATTGCGGGACTGGCGCATCGATTTCTTCTTCCTGCTTCGGCTGACGGAATTCGCGATTCCAATTCGGCGACGTAGCTGCCGACTGGAAGGTCTCTTCCGCCGCAGCGCGGAGGTCCTCGTGCTCCTCGTGCAGCGGTTCGGTACTGACAGCGGCAGCAGCAAAAATGGGCTCATCTTCCGGAAAAGACGATGCAATCGCAGAAGCTCCCTCTGCCACAGGTTCAGTTTCGTTCGGTACTACCTCCGGAGCAGACACCTGCTGCGAATACCGGCGGTATTTTGAAATCGATTCTCCCGGCAGAAGAATCGGTTCGTATCCGGCAGGAGGCCCCGCCGATCGCGATGGCGCGCTTTCCGCCGGACGCGTGGCACGCGGCTCCACGCGATCAAAACCTCGATCCTTTCGTCCCCCACGACGACGGCGGCGTCCGCGCCAGCGGTCGCGGCTTTGCTGTTCCGCTCCATTTCCCGATTCTGAAGTTTCGATGGCTGCCGACGCCTGCTGGCCCTCATCTTCACCATCTGTAGACATCTCTTCGGCTTCAGACGGTGAATAATTCTCGATGCCCGGGACTTGCTCGATGGATTCTGACGAACCCTGAGCGGCCTCCGGCCGTGGCTGCGGGCGCAAATCCTGCACCCCACGATTGGTTGGCACGACCTCAGTCAGATCGTCATCGTGTTCCTCCAAGTCCAGGAAGTCTGAAACGTAAAGGAAAGCATCTCGTTCCAACCCGATGTCGACGAACGCCGACTGCATGCCGGGGAGAACACGCGTCACGCGCCCTTTGTAAATGGATCCTGCTAAGGTGTATTCGTTCTCGCGCTCGAGGTAAATCTCGGCGAGCAGATCGTCCTCAACCAGCCCTACCTTGGTTTCGTGGGGGGTGGAGGAGACAAATAGTTCTTTGTTCATGAAACACTCCGGTCCCGCCGGATTCATCGAGGAAGCCGGAGGGGTTCACCGGGAGCCAGAGTAGTGCGCGGGTGGATGAGAGCTGCGAGAATGCCCCGAGGTAGGGGGCGGCATTAGCCGGAGACCGCTTCTCCTGGCTGCGTCCGCTGCAAAAACTGGGAAATCTTTTGCACTATCGCTTCAAGTTCCGCCGGAGTTGTGACCGCACTCTCAGACCGTTTTGGTCGGGGGGCCGTTCCCTCCCCGGCTGACTGCTCAATCCTGCCCGACCCTCATGACTGACTGGCCGGCGAATGCCCTCTTCACGCGAGGGCGATCGATATTTTTTTGGGCTGTAGCTCCGGATTCATCCGAAGCCCAGCAACTGCAACCTGCTGTCTTCCCTGTCCCGAACTCACCTGTTCCTGAACCTGTTCGCCCACCGGCTAATCCGGTCTAATGGCTTAGTTGACAAAGCGGCGCATACGAACATTCATAACCATCCCCAGCGCCAGGAACATGAATAACACGGAAGACCCGCCATAACTCATTAATGGCAGGGGTATTCCAGTGACCGGCATAAAGCCGACCACCATGCCGACATTGACTAGGATATGGAAGCTAAGCACCGCCACCACACCCATGACTACAAACGTGCCAGCGCGGTCGGGCGCTGTTTGCGCGTTCTGCGTCAAACGCATCAGCACAATGAAGTATAACAGCAGAACCCCAAGCGCGCCTATGAACCCGTGTTCCTCGGAAAAGGCCGCAAAAATGAAGTCCGTTTGGGGTATGGGCAGGAAAGCCCCATGTGTTTGCGAGCCTTTGCCGCCCCAGATGCCCCCCGAACCCACCGCGATCATGGATTGCTTAACTTGATACCCCGCCCCTTGGGGATCGGAATCCGGGTCTTGATAGCTGGTCAGCCGCTGCTTCTGATACCCCTTCAGAACGTGGTGGCTGATCGCCGGAACATACAGCACAACGCTGATGGCGATCACCGCCACAAGAAAGACCGCCACCCCCTGCCGCCACTGCAATCCACCAAGGAACGTCCCCATAACAACGATCGGGATGTAGGTCAGGGCTGTTCCCAAGTCTGGCTGTTTGAGGACCAGCAGCATCGGGACCCCGATGATGGCGGAGGCCTTGAAGAAATCCGACCAGGAGAGATCCCGCTGGCGCATGTCTGCAAAGAATTTCGCAATGGCAAGGATGAGAATCAGCTTGACCCATTCGGACGGCTGAAAGTGGTTGCCCCCCGGCATCTTGATCCAGCGCTTGGCCCCCAAAGCCTTGGTTCCAAACAGCAGAACCGCCACCAGCGACGCCACGGACGCTATATAAAACCAGTGAATCTGGTCGAGCAGCGCCTGGTAGTTCACCAAGCTCATCAGGAACATCATGCCAACCCCGGCGATGATCCAGTAGATCTGCTTGACATGCGCCCCGGCAAACTTGGTGTGCATGGTGGCACTGTGGATCTCCATGACTCCCAGCCCGCAGATCAGGAGTACAAAGACCAGCAGTAGCCAGTCAAAGTCGCGAAATGAAACATAACGTGCCATTCAAAAAGCAGTTCTCAGTTGCCAATTCTCAGCTAAGCTTTTTTCTCTTCAGTGCTGTCGTCCTGAGTGAAGCGTCAGCTCCGTGAAACGGAGGTGATGCGCAGTCGAAGAATTCCTACTCTCCCAAAGTCGCGTCGCGTTCTGAAAGACCCGCCTCGGACCCCGGACGCAGGCTCTAGTTCATCCCCGGCGCCGCCGTAGCGACAACCAAAGGTGTATTTTCCAGATCTACAACAAAACGGCCGCTCTGGAGTTTTTGCCCAGTTTCACTTCCGCCCGGCGAAGTCCACACTGCACCAATGTCAATCTTCCCGCCTTTGGGCTGATCTGCCATTTTTTGCGGAGGCTGGCGCCGCTGCTTCTCTACGAAGGCCTTGATCACCTGAGTTACTACGCGAGCCGTCCGGTCACCATGTTCGCCTTCCTCATACAGCCCGCACACCACAATTTCCGGATTCCTCCGCGGCTCCACTCCTACAAACCAGCCGTTGTCTTTGTGCATAGCCTTCTCGGCCTCGCTCATCTTCGCTTTTAGCATGTTGCTAATGGTCTGAGCGCTCCCCGTTTTCCCCGCTATGTCAATTCCCTTAATCTGCGATAACGCAGCGGTACCGACAGGACTTACCACCTGAGCCATGGCGTCGGTAACAACCTCCCAGTTTTTTGGGTCAAGGGGAATCGTGACGCTGTCGGGAACACTTGAAGCCTGCACGATACCCGGGGGCAAGTCGGTCGGGTTGGTCACATGCGGCCGCACCATCTTTCCTCCGCTGGCAATGGCACCAAAAGCGCGTGCCATCTGAATCGGCGTTGCCGCGATAGCTCCCTGACCAATGCCGACGGAAATCGTTTCTCCCGCAAACCATTTTTGCTTGAAGTTGCGGATCTTCCACTCTTCCGACGGCATCACTCCGCTGACTTCCTGCGGTAGATCAATACCTGTTTTCTGTCCCAGACCCAGCATCGTCGCGTACTTCGAAATGCGGTCGATGCCGAGTTTTTCCGCCAGCGTGTAGAAGAACACGTCGCATGATTGATAGACGCCTTTGTAAATGTCCACCAGGCCATGCGTCTGATGCCGAGCCGAAATCCAGCACTTGAAGTAACGGCCGTAGAATTCGGCGCCTCCATTGCAAACCACATGCATATCCTGCGCGATGTTTTCCTGGAGGCCAGCGGTGGCCATGATGATCTTGAATGTTGATCCAGGCGCTAGCTGGGCCTGTATCGCCTTGTTCAGCAGCGGTTTGTCGGGATCATTTACCAGCTTGTTCCAATCTTCGCGAGAGACGCGAACAGCAAAGTCATTCGGGTCGAAGGTCGGGCGGCTCACCATGGCTAAAATCTCGCCCGTTCTGGGATCCATCGCAACGATGGCACCATTCTTTCCCTCAAGGGCCTCCTCAGCCGCAATCTGCAAATCCAGATCGATCGTCAGTTTCAGTTGCTTTCCAGGAACAGCTTCTGTCTCCCCCAGCCTGCCCACCTCGCGTCCGTGGCTGTCGACCAGTGCCTGCCGCGATCCATTCTTGCCCATCAGCAGCGCGTTGTATTGCCGCTCCACGCCGGAGATTCCCACCACGTCGCCAGGGTTATACAGCTCAAATGCCGCCTGGTTGAGCATGTCGTCGCTCACTTCGCCTACGTAGCCGATCAGGTGCGCCATGAACCCGTTGCGGGGATACAGGCGCCGGTGCGCCATGATCGTGTCCAACTCCGGCAGCTCGTTGCGATGCGCTTCGATGAACTGCAATTCGTCAGGAGTGATGTCTTCTTTCAGGAAGATGGGTTGATACTGCGGCATCGACGCAAACCGCTTGATACGCGCCCGTACTTCATCCGGATTGAGATGCAGTCCCTGGGCGATCAGGTCCGCATCAGCATTCAAGTCGCGCGTGGAATCCCGCAACAGCAGCGCCGAAAATGAGGGATAGTTGTCGACGATAATGCGCCCTTCACGATCGAGGATCTTGCCGCGCGGCGCCAGCACCGGGACGTTGCGAATGCGGTTTCTCTCAGCTGCCAGCGAGTAATAATCGCTCTGCATCACCTGCAGCCGCCACAGCCCATACGCCAAAATCAGGAAGATGCCGAGGATGATGTATTGCGCCGCTGTCAGGCGCATCGCGGAGACTTTTTCGTCGCGGCCAAACATCAGTGGTCAGTGGCCAGTTGCCAGTTGCCAGTCCGAGCCATCGGGGGCGTCTTCAGGCCGCAACGTGTCACTATTCCTCGCTGGAGTGAATTCGGATTACAGATATTGTACTGCCTTCATTGCGTGACTTGTTGATCGGAAGGGTAACGGAAGTCACGGGGGATGACCGGTTTTACCGACCACTGACGACTGGCCACGCCTTTCATGTCCTCTGCTTGAACCGGTCCAACATGAAGTAAAGCAATACTCCGATCAAACCGTTGACCAAGCCGGCCAGAATGCCGTGCGGCCAGCTCCAATGCTGGGTCATATTTACCAGTGCCCGTGCGACGGTGAAATATACCGCTGAATGCACCAGATAAAACCCCAGTGTGACCAGTAACCGGGCGCCCGCATTCTCCAGGTCGAGCTTTACGCCAAGAGAGGACGCTCCGTAACCCACCACCGTTTTGGCGATGCCGTAGATTCCAATCAGATTGTGCCCGAGCATGTCCTGCGCCAGGCCGATGATGGCTCCCGTGAAAAGCCCTGCGATCGGGTTGCGGCGCGCCATAGCAAAGAAGATCGTCACTAGCAGGGGCAAATCAACATACACGGCGAAACCGGGCACGTACTTCGGGATGTAGGCCTGAACAATCAATGCCACCAGGGGCACGCCGATAGTTACCGGCAAGCTGAACCGATAAACTTCAACCTGCTCCCCTGATGTGTAGGTAATGGGCACGCTATTGTGGGCTGTTGTCCTGTGGTGGAGGTTCGGGCTGCGCTGCGGGCGGCGCCGGCTTCTGTTCAACAATCGAGGGATCGGTCGAAGTCTGTGCCTGCGCTGACTGCGGCTTCGTCTCCGTCTGGGTATTTACGGGTTTCGGCTTCTGCGTAGCGATAGAGGGCGTACTCAGCGATGCAGTCTTAGGTGTCACCTTGGCGGTGGGCGCATTCGGAGCCGCAGCGCTCTTAAGGACTCCCGCCTGCGGATTTGCGCCGGTGCCGCTCGGCTTGGAAGTGGCGTTAGCTGTCCCAGTTCCTGTCCCCGGTTTCGACACCCCTTCCGTCGTGCCTGCAGCGGCGGCATCGCCTGCTGGCTTCTCCGGCACCGACGGGAGGCGCTGAGCCAGGATGTCGGCAGCGCGCACCCGCCCGTTGTCCTCGGTAACCGCTTCCCGTTCCTGCTTTTCGGTCAGAACCAGCACTTCCTCGAGTTTCCCGAGGTTCGCGGCAGGCTTGATCGTGATGTTCAGGAAGAGGTCCTTGCCATTGGCAACGTTGGTTACTGTCCCTACACGCAAACCTTTGGGAAAAATCTGATCCCCGCCGCTGGTGAGCACGGCCTCCCCCGGCTGCACCTGCTCATCGCTCATCACGCGCTCGAGCACAATTTCTCCGTTCGCCGTGCCCCGTAACACTCCTTGTAGGCGCGACTTCTCCAGGATGGCGCCCACTCCGCTGGTTTGGTCGCTGATCAACAACACCCGGGCCTCATTCGTCCCGGCGAGCAGAACTTTACCGACAACTCCGTCGGCCGTAATGACAGCCATATCGGGCTTGATGCCCGCATTTTCTCCCTTGTCGATGTAAACGATGCGTGACAGATCGCTGCCGCTCGTCCCGATGACCTGCGCCGCGACCGTTTTCGAGACGAACTGCTCCTTGAAGGCCAGCAGCGTCTGCAACCGATGTGCCTGCGCGGCGTCTTCACTCAGCCGCACCTGTTCCAGCCGCATCTGCTCGATTTGATCCTTAAGCTGGCGGTTCTCCGCGCGCACTCCGCGCAGATAGAAGTAGTTGTGCCAGAGATTGCCGGTTGAATCTTGAACCCAGACCAGCCCGCGCTCGAAGGGAGTAATCATTCCCACCGCCCACAGGCGGATCAGCCGTGTTTCCCTCTCGGCGCCAGTCTTGACCTGCACCGCCAGCCCCAGCACCTGCAGAAACAGCACTCCCACCAGAATGATCAGGTTGCGATAGCGGCCGAGGACGGATTCCATGATGGTCCCGAGTCGCGAGTTGCGAGTCCTGAGTTTTGCTGTTCTTTGTCGCGGCTCGGGACTCGGGCTCGCAGCTATTCGATCGAAATCTTCCGCAAGAGCTTGAAATCGCTCAGCATCTTGCCGGTCCCGAGGACCACGCTGCACAAAGGGTCGTCGGCGATGGAAACCGGCAGCCCGGTTTCTTCGCGGATGCGCTTATCGAGATTCTTGAGCAGCGCCCCGCCGCCGGTCAAGACGATGCCGCGATCGCTGATGTCAGCGGAAAGCTCAGGAGGTGTCCGTTCGAGCGCTACACGGATCGCATTCATGATGGTCGAAACGCACTCGCTTAGCGCCTCGCGAATTTCGCCGTCGTCCACCGTGATCGTCTTGGGGACACCTTCGATCAGGTTACGCCCTTTGATCTCCATGGTGAGCGGCTTATCGAGTTGATGGGCGGAGCCGATTTCGATCTTGATCTGCTCGGCCGTGCGCTCGCCGATCAGCAGATTATATTTCCGCTTCAGATAATTCATGATGGCTTCATCCATCTGGTTGCCAGCCATACGCACCGAACGCGAATAGACGATGCCGCTCAAGGAAATCACTGCGATGTCGGTCGTGCCGCCGCCGATATCAACGACCATGTTCCCGGATGGCTCTGTAATCGGCAGACCTGCGCCGATCGCCGCCACCATCGCTTGCTCGACCAGATGCACTTCGCTGGCCTTGGCGCGATAGGCCGAGTCCATGACCGCTCGCTTTTCCACTTGCGTGATCTCGGAAGGCACGCCGATCACGATTCGCGGATGCACCAGCATCTTGCGGTTGTGCGCCTTCTGGATGAAGTAGTTCAACATCTTCTCGGTGACTTTGAAATCGGCGATCACACCGTCCTTCATCGGCTTGATGGCGACGATGTTGCCCGGCGTGCGGCCCAGCATTTCCTTCGCCTCTTTGCCCACAGCTTCAACTTCGCCCGTGTTCTTGTTGATGGCGACGATCGAGGGTTCATTGACCACAATGCCTTTGCCCCGGGCATACACAAGCGTGTTGGCGGTACCGAGATCGATGGCCAGATCGCTGGAGAAAATGCTGAACAGCGAGCGCAGGTTATGGTTGCGTGTGGCGCCTGAATGGAATCCGTTGTTTGACATGACGACTTAGTCCGTCTCTCTCACAATCGTGCCTGCCCGGAAATCTGCCGGCGGTTACTTTAACTTTTTCGGGGTAGCTGGAACTATTTTACGTGATACCGGCCAACCCTGCTTGAAACCAGACTCTTCACGCTTCAGGATTTCAAAATACGCCCCACCGGCTTTGAAACACTGAAACCCAATCTATTGAATGACTATCTTTTTCTGCTGCGTATTCACTCCGCCCTGTGCCGTTTGCGCCGTTACGGTAATCACGGCCTCTCCGGGCGGCAGCGGCGGCGTAAAGTAATGGAACTGCCCATCGGTATTGACGAGCGGCACTTCGCTGCCATTCACCATCACGCGTGCGCCTTTTTGCGTCTTGCCTGTTACCTCGATCACATGCCCGTGCTGGATGAAGGGATCCAGCTCAAGATCAATCACCTCGGCCGCCTTGCCCGTCGAGATGATATTGAACCGGTTCTTCTCGCTCTCGACTGACTCTTTCCCCCCGGTGTCGTACGACTGCACCATCCAGTAATACACGCCCTCGCCGAGATTGGTGACGGTCACCGCCGCTGTATCCACCTTTTTGTCAACGAGTGTAGAGGAAAAGTACGGATTGCGGGAGATACGAAGCCGGTAACCAACTGCATTCGCCATCGGCGTCCAGGAAAACTCGACATCCTTGGTAGGCGCACCGTTGGAGAACAATGGCGCCATATTCGCGGGAGCAATTGGCGTTGGCGGCCCGATCTCTTTGGCCTTTTCCAGGTGCGACTGTCCGCCGTGGAAACTTACCTTTTCCCAGTTCGCCAGTTGCACGGTCTCGCCGTTGCGTGTGACCTCGCCGGTTCCTTTCTTCATCAGGATCTCGTGCTGGTCGCCGTTGGGATCGTTATGCACTTGCGCCGCCGACTCCGGAGCCAGCGATGCCGTCGCGCCAGCCACGATCACCTGCGATTTCGATCCCTGGCTGTACGTCGCCGTCGACAGATCGACCGTTCCCGTGCTAACCGCGACCGCCACGTTGGTCTGCTGCTGATCGTTGGCTGAGTTCTCCTGAATGACGATCAGCGAATCCTGTTTCACCGTGTAACTGGTGCCATCGTTGAAGACAACCTTGGCCATTCCCTCGGAGCCAGTCTGCACGACATCGCCTTTTTCCAGAGGAATGTGATAGTCGGCCTGGACCCAGCTATTGCCGTTGCCCTTCTTCACCCGTACTGTGCCATCGAGCGCCGTGAAGTGCGCCTGCTGTGCTGTGACCACTCCGGTACCTGCCGGAGGAGCCATGCCCGCCACTTTCTCCAGCAGCTTGCCGGTCACGTCCCCCGCCTTTTGCAGTGTGTTCTGCGTGAACTGCGGGAAGGCAAACCGCATGGAGATGAAGGCGATCGCGGCCACAGCGACGATCAGCAGCGCCACACTGCGGTACGTGATCGTGGTCCACGCAACGTGGATCCCCGGTTTGCGATTATTGGAGGCCACTGTGCCCGAAAAATCCTGATGAACGTGCTTAAAGAATGACGGTAGCACAGGAAAATCAGTGGAAACACACGAGAGTCTCCGACGGAGGTTACCGAAGTGACCAGTCGAAAAGTCGTGCCCCAATCACCTAGCTTGTGCAGGGGCGGACGCCTTCGTCCGCCCCACGACCGAAGCGAGCGTCGGATGTCCTGGCCTCACCGGGGTTGTTTGTTCCGCTCTGTTCCTTGTGCCCAGACGGGCAACGAACCCTCATTTTTGTACCCCGTGCTGTCGGAAGTGTGACCCACGTTCACATTTTTCTTCGTCCCTAACCCATTCATCCGGTTCTACTTCCCCAGTTTGCCAAGAATGTATGTACAAGTTTGTAAGAAAAGTGTTCCTTCAGGAACACTGTGGAAAACTCTTAGACTTTCCGTCCAAGCCATTCAGCCACAAGTACTTCCGGCTTCTCCCTCCCCTGAACGGCTGCCCTCCCCACGCCTTCCGGGCATCGGATAAGATGTTGCTGCCATGGCTAGCCCGTCGACAGTGGCAACTCCTCCTCACAAAGAGAGCTCCTTTCTGACTTCTGCGATGGCCATGGTCTGGGCCATCGCACTCGCCAAATTCCTCCTGCATCTCTACTTCAACAACCGCTACGGCTACTTTCGCGACGAGTTCGACTACATGTCGTGCGGAGACCATTTGCAGTGGGGGTATGTCGACCAGCCTCCCCTGATTCCCTTCCTCACCCACATCAGCCGCGCCGTGCTCGGAGACTCGCTGCGCGCCATCCGCTTCCTCCCCGCGCTCGCATCGTCATTGCTTGTCCTACAGGCCGCCGCGACTGCTCGTGTGCTCGGCGGGCGACGTTATGCGCTCATCCTCACCGCCATCTGCGTGGCGCTGGCGCCGCAGTATGTATCGAACGGGGGTCTGCTTGGCACCAATGTCCTTGAACCCAATCTCTGGCTGGGCTGCGCGCAATTCGCAATCCTCG
>Ga0335082_10000330_pt1 | contig 48184 bp, 45 predicted proteins | sample Lox_Sample_41_FD_206718 | JGI IMG/M metagenome (GOLD analysis project Ga0335082, IMG submission 206718) | Soil microbial communities from Loxahatchee National Wildlife Refuge, Florida, United States - Lox_Sample_4.1 | ecosystem: Environmental > Terrestrial > Soil > Wetlands | place: USA...
CTGGATAGGTGGCAATACTGGGGGGCCAAATACTCTGGGTGGCCGTTGCGGCTCATTGAAAGACCAGTTTTCTCCGAGCTGCCGCAATCGCTTGTTCATCCAATCAGCTGATGGATATTGGTTCCCTGTGATCATACTTACAGGGGCATCCTGATGTGACATTACATATTCATCACGAAGCGTTTCCAAGACTCGTCTTCGTCTCTCCGCTTCATTTGGCAATTGACCCTTACTCTCCACTAGGAATCGTAGATTACTTTGAACTGAATTCATCACACTGTCATTCTTTATCCTTTCCGCTTCGCTCGTATGGGCTTGCCTTTCGCGGTTCACTGCATTCAGAATTACGGTACCCAAACCAATAACTACGAACATCGTGGTCAGGCACAAACGGAGGGTCGAACTTGCTTCTATCTTTTTCATTAACTCGGGCACTAAATACGAAAACCCTGCTAGGGTCAGGAGCATGTAAGCTAGTTCTGGGACGGAATCGAGAGCGATATGGAGAAGGTTGAGGATGCGGGGGTGACCTTGGGCGAATGTCAGGATCGCCTTTGACACATTCACCAGCAATGTCATGAAGAAATGCCGGTAGATCACTACCCCGACGAGTGTCACAAATGCACACGCAACAATTACAATGCTGCGCCGATGAGCGACTAAGAACCGCCGGAATGACGAAGGGGCATCTTCCACGTTCGCATCACAGAACGGTGGTCATTTTACCACCCTCCATCTGTGAAAGCTGGCAGCGCCCAGGCGATAACACCTGCGCTCTCTAATTTCTAAAGTGAGGGGCCAGTGTCAAAAACACCAGCCACATTTACCCCAAATGGAGGGATTGACCGTCAGCCCGGACAGTCTTTTCTCCTCTAACGGGGGCGCTCGAAATCACCCAGGGGAAAGCGAAAGGGGGAGGCAAGCTGGAAGCCACAACTTGTCTCCCATGGCAGCAGATGGACGCCCGAGGATGTCGGACTCAGGCTAGGAGACCGCTGCCAAAAACGACGGTGAAACCCCGGTGAGTGGGGGGAAAGGCCGTCGTAAGGAGCAAGGCCAATGATAACCTGCCCCAATTTGTTTATTGGATTTGCTTCGCCAGTCTGAGACGGAGTTTCAAGCGCTCCTGCTCGCTGACATCAGGGATGACAATCGGCTCGTCTTCACCCAAGTACCATAGCCGAGTCTCGCCATCGCTACGGACGGCAACACTCGTTTGCGGATAAGCAGGGTAAGTCACGATGCTGACATCAATCAATGCGACATCAAGCAATTCGCGCCGGTCTCTTGTCGGCCATGCGTCTTTGATGCATTTGAAGCCGAATGACATCTGCGAAATATCACCGCGCTTCACGCTCTCATAGACATCGGACCCGACACTGGTATTAGGTAGGTCGATGTTTGCCAAAAGACCATGACTGTCTTGATTCAAGTGCAGAGTACCCGCCACGGTGCGACCAAGGATTTTGCTGGGGTCATGGTCCACCAAGGCTCGAACATCCGCACCCGCTGCCAGAGTGTTGGTGAAGGCTCCCGGTCGAATGCTCTCGCGGAAGTTTCCCAATTGCTCTGACAGCAAATTGAAGACTGCGGCATAGCCTCGCAACGTGTGACTACCAGCCGCTCGGAGTTCTGCATTTTTGAAGTAACGATATTCCATTGCAGCGCTCCTTATGTGGCCGAGTTGGCGTACCATTTGATTGGACTGTCGGAGCCCGCAGCTTTTGCCAATCCAGCTTTGACCCGGAGGAATCCTTGATACGCGATCATTCCGAATTCGGCGTAGGTTTCTCCGAAGCGTTTCACCTCGATACCATCACGCACGCGACGGATGACGAATTTGCTGAAGTCACCAAACAAAATTGACTTCGCACTCGCGGCCATTGCTGGCACACTCGGGCAGATGTAGATAGGTTTGCCGAGTAGCATGAACCTTCCAGCGTCAAACGTGAGCATGGGACTGCCACCAGTCGAAGCCTTGAGTTTCATGATCGCAACTAGCGTTGAGAAGCGCATGGCCCACCCGCATTTCGGAGATGCGATATAAGCCGGGTCCACAGAGCCAAGCAAGTCAATCAAATCATCGTAGATGACTGTGGTTGTTTGACCGTTTGTCCCTGTTTTGCCAACAGCGGCTCCAGCAATCAATGTGCTCACAAAGTCGGGAGCAATTCCACGTGCTAATCTGGTGCCGAATATATCAGCGAGAAATTGACCCAGATCAAACGCAGAATCCGCCGCCAGTTCCATGCTTACCTGTTGCATGTTCGTCCGCCAAGTATCCGGCTCTGTTAACTGCATGACGCCGAATGTCGCAATGTCAGCCGGAGTAGTCTGCACCCCTTCCGCCACTTTGACCGCTACGTTCCCAGTGTCGTCAATCAGTGGAAGCGACATAGGAGCGGAGCCGTTGTCAGTCGTTACGACCGTACTGACAGCCGGATCAAGCAGGTTGTCGTATTGCTTCATTGACTCCCAGACTTGGTTGGAAAAGGTTTGCGGGACCAAGAATCCGCCACTGCCGCCGATGGCAACCGACAGAGCACGGCTTTCCTCGCCTACGAATTCGCGACCAAAACGTAATGCTTGGTCGAACTCAATTTCCAGTTGAGGTAATTCGCGGACTCCTTCAGTCAAGCGATAGCGCTGCGCTCTGCTCGGATCATGAATAGCGGTTTCCGCCGTGAGTTCGGCCAGTCGATGACGCCGAAGTTCGGTTGCGCCGGGGGTCAGAGTATCGGCCAACTGCATCAATCTCTCAGCCTTCGACGAGTCTTCCTTCGTGAACTGCGATTTATTAAGGAGTCTCTGCACTTCACAAAGCACAGAGTCTCGATTCAGATTAATTGACATACTTTCCTTTACTTCTCTCGAAAGGTCTCTCTCGAAAGTGCGGCCACTTTGCCCAGACCGCATGGGCTATTCCCGCATGTGCGGGTCAGAACTTGGGGGCGCTTCAACGATGGGGGGCTTGCTAGGGCAAATGGAAAATCAGCGAGTTTCGATGCGGGGTTTGAAGCGCACGCGAGTCTCGAACTGCTCAACGGCCCACGGCTTGGGGTAAACTCGGTCGTAACTGGCGAGCAACGAATCTCGATTGGCAATCCAATCGGCCTTCATGACCTCGCGTATATCGGGATCATTCATGTCATAGCCATCAGGTTCATCGAAGTAATTGGCACCGTAAAGCAACTGAATCCGCTTTGCCTCAGAGAGTCCATGAACACTCGATTGTCTGACTGGTCGGGTCTTTAATTTTGCTGGCATGTCATCTTTCCTTTGACGAAAAATCCAAGTGGAGTGCCTTCAATGCGCGAAGGTACGCGGCTCTCGCGTCACGTTCCGTAGTGACAGCGGGATGCTGTTTGATTTGATCGAATCTGTCTTTGACCTGAATTCCTTCGCGTACCAAAATCGCCTGTGCCTTCCGCATCAAGTCAAATGATTCCAGAGCACTGGCTAGGATCAGCAGGCCGCTATCATCCAATTGCCAGCCTGTGACAATTCGAGTCCAGATCGCTGCCGCTTCTTTGCTCAGCGCGTCGGGCGAGGGTGGTAATGTGATTTTCATTTCTCTTCGTTCCGCCTTCGGTTGATTTCTCTTTTCAATCTCCGCATCTTTAAATAGTCGGACATTGATTGTGACGCGCTGTGTGCTTCGGTTGCCTGTCGCAGAGCTTCTCGGAGCCGTCCCTGCGAGATGGTTTGAAGTCTCACGATTTCCTCCTTGCTGAAATTTTCAAATAAGTCGATTTTTTCTATTAGGAAAAATGCCCGCTCGCGCACGTTTGGTTCGGCGTCCGGTCTTGTCCTTCGATTCCTAGAGATGCGAGGCGCCCCCTATAGTGCTTAGTCTACTGGAGTTAGCGAGGGGTCAACGCTGCACTGCGGGGCTTTCTTTGGCAGATGGTCTCGACGGTAGAAGCTATCTCATAAATGGCCGTTCGGGGTGAGTGTAATCGCCTGATAACGTCAACTATGCGGTAGTAGAGCTAAAATAATCGCGTGCAAATGCGCTGGACAGTGATTGCGCTGATGGCGAGCGGAGCGATGTTTGCGCAATCCGCACCGGCTCCGTGTCCCGCTAACCGCCCAGTCGACGAGATCATTGCCGAGGTACATAGAGAACAGTCCACAAAGAGACAACGTAATACTGACCCGCTGCCACAGATTCACTGCAGTTGGGGGTGGTGCGTCGACCTGTCAAAAACGCCGCCAACTTTTCCAGAACCTGCGCCGCGAGTGGATGTCCCGAGTCGCAGTACGGCGACCCCTACCACGACTCGGGTCGAAACGTGCGGTGACGCGATGAAAATGGCGCTTGAGGCCGCTCACAACGTCGAAGTTGGCGATTACTACTTCGGAGAGAAGAACTATAGCGGGTCGTCGTTGCGGTACCAAGATGCACTCGAAGAGAAGCCTGGGGACCTAGCCATTCATGTTCGGTTGGGGCGAGCTTTTGAAAAGCTGAATCAGATTCCGCAGGCGATAGAGCAATACAAAGCTGCGCAGAAGCTCTCTGGCCCAGAGAAGTGGTCCGACGAAGCTAAGTCGGCCCTACAGCGGCTTCAGCACGCTCCCAGTTCATGATTGTCGGAAAAATCGAAATCCGGATTACGCTCAAAATCCCGCCAGCAGGGGTTTTGAGTCAAATCGCCTGATTGCAACAGTTATGGTTTTCCGATGTCCCGTCCCGTGTCGCCTTCGTCCGAGCCGCAGACGTAAGACAGGCAGAGAATCACGAACATGCAATCAAGGATAGTCAACGCGTACAACAGGGGAACCGCGGGCTTCTCTACTAGGGCACGCAATGCAATGACGAGGGGAATCTGAAGAAGGGACAGCGCACTGAGCGCTGTCCAAAATCTCCAGTCGCTCCAAAACTCACGGAAGCCAATGATTGGGAGCACTACCGCGATTCCTGCGGCGAAAGGGGCACCGCCCCAATGCAGGGAGTGGTCAAAGAAGCCAAGCAGGAGTGCAACGACCAACAAGGGCCCTTTGATCGACCATGTATTTACCTTCTGCCATCGCTTCAGCGACATGCGGGACATTGTCTCAGACAGTTGGTGAAAAATCGCGATTACACTCATCACCCCGGCAGTGGGTATAGGATGTGCGTGCGCCCTCGCCTGTCCCCTGTGTACCTACGGTACGCACATGGGACACTTGGCGAAGAGGCAACCTAGTTTTCTGTCCCATTTTCTGTCCTAATTTTGAGCAGTAAGTTATTGACCGCCGAGACTTTAGTTCTTGCCCGTCCCCACTGTCCAATTTTTTGTCCCACACGATTTCTGAGGTGTCCCACGCTGTCCCATTTTCTGTCCCATTCTTTCTCCCTTTAGGAACCGATGGACGGTGGACTTCGGGATGCCAGTTTCCTCCGCCACTTCTCGGATGGTAGAAATCTGATCAGCTTTAATCTTCCCGAGCACCGCCGCTTTGGCAAAGGTTTTGGGCAATCCTTCGCAAAGAACGCTCACGCGCAGTGGTCGCTTGGCTATTCTGTCGCCCTTGATAAAATCTTCCGTTTCCAATCGCAAGGTGAAGTCGAATCTCCCGCATTCGTATTTTTCGTCAACCGTCGCATGGACAACTTCTTTGTTACCGGCAGACAGCCGTTCAAAGTGGATCGTCACGCCACAATTAGCACCTTGCATAACGGTGCCGTATGCTCGCTTTACCTTTTCGTTCAAAGGCGAATGGGTTATCAGCACGATGGGGCAGAACTCACTGGCCAGCCGCACCAGCATCGAATTTACTTCCGACATGTCGGACTGGGACTTCAGGTCGCGCTTGCCAAGCAGACCTTGTAGCGTGCTGAGCACCATGACACCGGGCTTTACTCGCTCCAGCGTTTCTCGGAGTTTCGTTTCAGTTTCCACCAGTTCAAACGGCCCCGTACGGACCCAGAAGAAGCCATCGGGAATCTTGCCAGCGGGATCAATGCCGAGTCCTTTCGACAGGTCACGAATCCGCTGCACGACGCGAGATGTAGGGTCTTCAGTTTCGACGTACAGCCAACGTTGGACATTGCTGGCGTCGAAGTGATCCCAGACTTTGTGACGGGTGACAGCTTCAATGCCTGCTGCGAGCCAATCCAGCGTCTTGCCGACGTGAGGCAGACCACTGACTAGGATCACGGTGCCTTCAGGAACCAAGCCTTCCACCAGCCATCGCGGTTCGGGAAAAGGCAATGTCATGGCTTGGTGCAGATCGAACACTTCCCACGATTCGGGAACGATTGGATTAACAATGGGATTAACGGGAATGGTAGTAGTCACGGTTGTTCTCCCCGTATAATTTGCGAGTTGTGGTTTGACGAATGACGACCGCCTTGCCGTCCTGTAAATCAATTTGAATGTTGCCCCACGTACGGGCCTGTTCCGCATCCTTGAGGACACGGACCAATTCTTCTGCGATGGTCACAGTGGTACTCCATTTGCGCTTTGGGATTCGCTCTAGCTCGTGAGCGACGGTCTGCGGGGTTCCGTTTTTGTTACGCGCTCGGACAGCGCGAAAACTCTAGGTGGTTGCGGCTGTGTGTCTGAGTCGGACGTACTGCCTTCGGGACATGCCACAGAGGTTGCGGCAGGCTCACGCGCCTAGGGCAGCGATTGCCATACTAGGGTGAATCTGGGGTTAAGAACTAGGCCGTTTCTGGCCATTTTCTTGTCCCCAGCATGAGCAAAGGCAATTGATTCAACGGGGTTTATGAAGTAACCGCTGAGTTAAGCGCCCAGCGGTAGATGTTCGTTAAGGTCGCCTTCCTTCTCCCCGATAATGACAAATAGTTACTGCAATCGAACCTAAACTGCAAGGTCAAGAGTCAGGTCACTCACCTTGGGTGGAACGTACTTCGTCTGCATAACAGCCATCGTACCGTACACAGTGATAGGAACGCACAGGATTTGTCTTTTGTTCGCCTATGCATTGTAGCTGTTCTGTAGCTGTTGAGACTCAACCTGAGGAGGTCTGCCAGCATTTAGCTACAATGCAGGGATCGGATCAAAACACGCAAGTAAAAGAGCCTGTTGACTTTATTGGAGTTAGCAACAGGCTTCGGTGGGTTAGTATCGGTTCATCACTCCGGGCTGCTGGCGCTTGACCAGCGCTACAAGGACACGGTTTACCAAACCAACCGCATCATCGGCTGGGCACGACGTGCTGTCAATACTTAACTTGGCGAGCCGATGCATCTGTGAACAATGCCGCTGCGCTGAAAATAGGAGTCCTTGAACACGCCTGTGGTAGCTTGAGTTCATTTCGGAGGACCCATGAAGGCCGTCCGCATCCATGAATTCGGTGGTCCGGAAGTTCTGCGCTACGAAGACATTCCTGAACCCAAGCTGCGGCAGGACCAGGTTTTGGTCCGGATCAAAGCCTGCGCCCTGAACCACATCGATCTTTGGATCCGCAAAGGTCTGCCCGGGGTGACCTTGCCCCACATTTTGGGAGCGGACATCGCCGGGGAGATCACCGAAGTTGGCGAGTATGTCGTCGGCTTTAAGCCCGGGCAACGAGTCCTGCTGGCGCCCATGCATTTCTGCAATCGTTGCGCCAAATGCGTAGCTGGACTCCAAAATCAGTGCCCGGAGTTTACCGTGCTGGGCAACCGCGTCGATGGCGGAAATTGTGAGCTGATTGCGGTGCCTGCCGTGAACCTAATCCCGATTCCCGACAACCTGGACTTCAACCAGGCCGCCAGCCTGCCGCTGGTGTTCACCACCGCATGGCACATGCTGGTGGGACGGGCCAACATTCGTCCCGCACAGACTGTGCTGGTGCTGGGCGCCAGCTCCGGCGTGGGTATTGCTGCCATCCAGATTGCAAAATTATTTCAAGCTCGCGTGATCACCACAGCGGGTGACGAGACGAAACTGGAGAAGGCACGGGCGTTGGGCGCCGACTACGGCATCAATCATTACCAGCAGAAGATTTCTGAAGAAGTCCGGAGGATTACTAGCAAGGAAGGCGTGGACATCGTCATCGAGCACGTGGGCTCCGCCACCTGGGAGGAGAGCATGAAGTGTCTCAAGCCCGCCGGCACTTTGGTTACCTGCGGCGCTACTACGGGATTCAACGCCAGCATCGATCTGCGTTTTTTGTTTTCGCGCCAGCTCTCGCTCCTGGGTTCCTACATGGGTACCATGGCGGAGTTGCGCGAGGTGCTGCGCCATGTTTTTGCCGGGCGTTTGCAGCCCGTGGTCGATCGAGTTTTCCCCCTGAAAGAAATTCGCGCAACGCACGAATACCTGGAGCAAAGCCGGATGTTCGGCAAAGTCGTGTTGAGCGCGTAGAGCGGTTTCACCAATGATTTTTCTGGAACCCGGAAGCCTGAGGACGTGAGGCGACATAAACCGAGATTTTTGCCCGAATCAGTTGCCGCGGTTTAGCCAATGTTTGGCTCTATCTCCCCACGCCGGGCGGGCCGGTTGCGGTGTGTCGTCTGCCTGCGAATCTTCGCTGAGCGGCTGTGCCGTTGCTGTCTTCTGGTCGGTATTCTGGGCTTCGGCGTCAGTCAATAGAGGGGCTGCTACCCGCAACGCCTCAACTTCTCCCTGCAGCCTTGATACCTCAAGCTCCTTTTCCCTCAGTACTTCGTGAACATCCCTCATGTGGGCCCCTAAGTCTGGTTCTGGATTTGTGTGGACGAACAAGCCTTCAGCATTCTGGTGTAAACACAAAACCCCCAACTCGGTTAAGTCATCGGCGTTTCCGTTTCTTGCTGCCTACCTGAGAAACTTCATTTCTCAGACGAGGTGGAGGCTGATGGAGGTTGCCGTGCGTTTCTTGGTACCAGGTGAATCAAGCAGGAGGGAACAAATGCGATTTCTGCAATGCAGATTCGTCAGTTACCCAGGTCACGGTACGGTCTGTCGTACCACAGTAACTTTCACCAATCCCAATCCTGCACTACTTTCGAAAGTGGCGAACCACAGGGACCGCGGAGTTTTCAATTGCGAAACGCCGCTAGCCAATAAAACTTTGGGAGTTGGGATAGGGATGGAGCAGCAATTCAATCGTCGGCGCTGGGAGCGTTATCCGTTTGACGCCTCGGTCCGCGTCGTGGTGGATCACGCTACACCCGATCACGCTCCGCTCGATCCTTGCGCTCACCGGACAGTCGTGGATGCCCGCGGCGTCCATTTCAGCGAGGGCGGGCTGTGTCTTTTTGCTGCCGCCAACCTGCCGGTGGGAAGCCATGTCAAGGTTGAGTTCAAAAATCCCCACACGGATGAGCCCGTTCGGGTGCGCGGGAAAGTCCGCAACCGCAGCGTTTATTTGTACGGCGTCGAATTTCTTTCCGACAAGTTTGAAGATCGCCAGCAACTGGCGCGCCTGAGCGCCGAACTCCGCAGCGGCAGCCAGCCATCCGCGTAGTAAGACCGTGTGTGGGTGGGACACTCCTGTCCGACGCTTTTGAAGTTGACTTTCTCGGCCTGGCCAAATCAAACCAAAATTCAAAACCAAAAGTCAAAAGCGTCGGACAGGAGTGTCCCACCCACACCAACACACAGCTTCATTTGCGGCTGACCCTTCCCCTCGCTCTGACATCCGGGACTTCTTCCCCCAACGCGGTAGCCAAATCAATCTGGTGGTCCTGCTCTTCCACCAGTATCTGACGAATCTGTTCCGCCAGCGCGAACTCTCCCAGAGCCTCACATTGCCCGATGCGCTCGCGGTAATTTCGTATGGTGTCGTTTTCGTTGGCCAGATCGAAGCGCAGCATTTCTCGCGCGTCCTCCGAGGTCTTGACTGGCAGTGGATCCACCGTGGGCATTTTGCCCAGATAGTCAATCTGGCGCGAAATGATCAGCGCATGGTCCAACTCCTGCTTGGCATGGATGGCCAGCTGGTCGGCGATGTTCATGAATTCGGCGCCCTTGAGCACCTGCGAGTACACTACGTAACCGATGATGGCCTGATACTCACGGGAAAGATCTTCGTTCAAGAGGTCGGCCAGGCGGTCGCGGGAAATTTCTCGTTGGTTGTCAGCAGATTTCGATTCGGCCATGAACTTTCTCCTGTGGAATGAAAAATATTGTGGGCATCTATCCTACAACTTTTTGCAGCAGGGTTCCGATGCCGGCAATATTCTTAAGCAGGTCGTCGGGAATATTGTGTCTTTGCTTGAGATAGTCCGGGCTGTTGTAGGAAACCCTGACCTTGCCGCCCGCGTCCTGCCAGATCAATGCCTTCAGGGGTAGATCAATGGCGAGCGGGGGGGGAAGCGATCATGAGCGGCGTCCCACCTTTGGGGCTGCCGAAGATGATCACTTGAGTAGGGGGCATCTTGAGACCGGCTTTCTCGGCCTCGCGGCTGTGGTCGATACGGCAAAATTCGGTCAGCCCCTCGGCCTGCAGCAAGGCTTCCAGCCTGGTGATTGTGTCCGCCACTGAGTAAAGGCTGCTGAGATGGACCATTCCATTGTCGGGCAGAGAAAGCACGAGTTTCCTCCTCGAAATGCTGAAGCTCGAGCCGCCCTATTTGTTTCTAACATACGCTTCAAGGCCCTGACCCGATCGCCCGGCCCGGCCAGAGGCTCTGGCATAATTGGGGCGCCGCAGCGGGCATTTCAACCGATCCACACTGGAGACAACATGAGCGACCCGGAAGAAACCATCGATCGGAGAAGATTCCTGGCCAAGTCCGCAGCCCTGCTTGGCGGAGGTGCCGCATTCGTTAGGACAGCTCTTTCGTATGACAAGATCCTGGGCGCCAACGATCGTATTTCGGTGTGCCACATCGGCAATGGGAGCCGGGGCGCGGATCTGGACTGGATTGTGTCCCAGCTGAAGACCAGCCACAACGTGGAAACTACCGCCGTCTGTGATCTGTGGCGACTGAACCGCGAGAAGGCGGTCGCAGCGAATGCGAAGTATTACGGCCGTGCGCCACGCGGGTATCAGTATCTTGAGGACGTGCTCGCTTTGAAAGACGTTGACGCGGTGATTATTTCAACTCCGGAACACTCCCACTCGCCGATCCTGAAGATGGCGGTAGAAGCCGGCAAAGACGCCTACGTTGAAAAGCCGATGGGCAATGTGCTGGCAGAGGCCAAGGCGGCCCGCGATGCGGCCATGAAGTTGAACAGGATTGTACAAGTGGGTACGCAGCATCGCAGCGAACCTTATCCCAGGGCGGCTCGCGAATTGGTCCAGACCGGAGTTCTCGGAGAAGTCAGCAAGGTGGAAATTGTCTGGAACTACCACGGTCCCCGGTGGCGTGGACGCGAGGAAACGAAGCTGCTGCGGGAACCGGATACGGATTGGCGGAAATGGCTGCTCAGCAAGCCCTATCGCCCATTTGATCCGCAAGTCTATTGCGAATTCCGCTTGTACAAGGAATTCTCAAGCGGCATTCCCGATCAATGGATGAGCCACGCTTCCGATCTCGTCCATTGGTTCATGAACGACAGCTTTCCCCGTTCGGTGGTGGCTCATGGTGGCATTTTTGCATGGCACGATGGCCGAGAGAACGCTGACACGTTTCAAGCCCTACTGGAATATCCCAAGGGGTTTCTGGTGAGCTACTCCACCAGCTTCGGCAACGACTCCCCAGGCTTCACACGCTATATGGGGAAAAAAGCAACCCTAATGAACTTCGGAGGCGAAGGCAGTCCACGATACCAATTGGTCGAAGAGAAAGGGAACCATGAGGACAACGCCAACATCGACCAGGCAAGAGCCGCGAAATACGTTCTTCTCCCGGGCGAAACAAACCTTCCTCCCATGAGCATGGATGACCTATCGCTGGGGCACATGGCTAATTGGTTCGAATGCATGCGCTCGCGGCAGCAGCCGAATTGCACGGTGCAGGATGGATTCGCTCACTCGGTGGCCTGCATGATGGCAGCGGAGGCTTACTGGTCGGGCAGAAAGCAGTTTTGGGATGCCGCCACCGAGACGATTCTGGATCGCGCACCCGGGAGCTAAGCGGCCTGTTTCAGGTTAGAGAGACGCTGTTACGTCAGTCGTGCTGGTGGTAGCTGAGGCTACCCCACCCTCTGCGAATTTCAGAGGGTGGGAGACGATGCGCTCAACCTCTTGAAATTCTGACTTTATCCTTGGCCCGTCCAGTGTAATGCAAACGGATAGAAGCCTGCGCTAGGCAGGCCGCACAGGTTCCCACCCTCTGAAGACCACAGAGGGTGGGACAGCCTCATTTGGAATTAGGTCTAGAAAATCAAAAGCGAGGGTGGGCCAGCCGCCCTGGTTTACAATAAAAACTGTCATGCCAGACGGACTGAGCTTTGGCCCTTACACCACCAACGAGAACGGCAAGAAGGTAGTCAAGGAACTTACTTTCGGGAACCCGACGCCGGAAGGCGTTGTGTTGACCACACTCGATTCCGCGGTCAACTGGATGCGCAAGAATTCCATCTGGCCTCTGACTTTTGGCTTGGCCTGCTGCGCCATCGAAATGATGTCGATGGGTGCGTCCCGCTTTGACATTGCGCGCTTCGGTGCCGAAGTTTTTCGCCCCTCCCCCCGCCAGTCGGATCTCATCATCATCGCCGGCCGCGTCTCCAACAAAATGGCGCCGGTCATTCGCCAGCTGTGGGAACAGATGCCCGAGCCCAAGTGGGTGATTTCGATGGGAGCCTGCGCCACCTCCGGCGGGGTATTCAATAATTACGCTCTGGTTCAGAGTGTGAACCAGGTGATTCCAGTGGATGTGTATGTGCCCGGCTGCCCACCCCGTCCCGAGCAATTGATCTACGCCATTACGCTATTGCAGGAAAAAATCCAGCAAGAGCGCGGCTCGGTGCGGCGGGCCTTAAATCTCAGCTGAATTCCTGAGTTTACTCCGGTGCGATAAAGCTGATGGTGATCCGGGTCTCCTTGGGAATGGGCTTGCCGTTCAGCAGGTAGGGGCTATACCGCCACTTGCGGACCGCATCCATCGCCGCTGCTGAGAATAGCGGATCTCCGCTCACCAGCTTCAAGTCGTTAACCTGGCCTTCTACGTCCACGACGGCGTCGATCACCACGCTGCCAGCCCTATGCAGGCGACGCGCTTCGGGAGGATAAACAGGTTGTACCTTGCGGATTAGTACGCCTCCGGACGTGCCCTGCGAGATCGGAACACCCAGCTTGGGCAGCGCCGGCCCGGTCTCAATCACTTTTCCAAGGTCGCCTGGGGCGGCACTTGATGCCGCGATCGGGGAGATGTCCCCGCCGTCCGGGATGGCGGGCGGTGCGGTCTCTGTCTCGGCTGCGCTGGGTTCGCCTGGCTCTGCTGCCTGGGTCTTCCGCCGGACGACTCTATCGGGAATATGAACGGCGGCGGCAACTCCAGAGGCATGAGGTGGCGGCACTACGGAGCGTCGCGCCGGACGCACCACGTCAGGTGTCCCGTACAATCCAGCCCCCGTGGGGGCACCTTCGTTGGCCGGCGGAGCCACCTGGGAGGGGGCGGCCGGCTTTGGGCTGCGGGACGCGACACTGGCCTTGTACCATGCCTTCCAGCCATAAACCGACAGCAAGGAGAGGCCGAGCACAGCCGCCGCCGCGATGGCTATCAAGCGCCACTTTTTCCGGTCCTCTAAGCCCTTGATTTGTGCACTGGCGAAGACTTGTCGGACACGGGCCAGGGCCACGGGGGTGACGTCGGCAGATGTCGGCTCTGGCGGAGCATCAATCACCGCTGGGACTTCCGCTATAGCCTCCTCCGGTTTCGCCCCCTCATCCAGGACTGCGGCTGTGGCCGTGACCTTGGGTTCGGTGACAACTCCCCGCGCCCACGCCGCCTCGGCCAGCCCCGCCAGCCGCTCCAGGACCTCTATTTTGTCCTCGGTGAAGGCATAGGACTCGGTAGAGAACACCTCCAGCACGCCCACTCTGCCGTGCTGACCGCGCAGCGGCGCTACGGCGATGGATTGCAATCCCATCTGGCGGCAAACCTCGGCATCGACGTGGAAATCCCGGCTGGCGTCATCGCAGCGCAGGCTCACACCGGTGCGCAGGCATTCGCCGGAGATGCCCGAATCCACGTTAAGCCGGGCGCCCAGCTCGGGCGCGGTTTCTCCGCTTCTACCCACACAGATCACAGCCCCGTCGCGGGGCATGGCAATGGCCGCCCCGGTGGCGCCGGTAAGGGAATGAGCCGCCACGGCAATGGTGCCCAGAATGGTGTCAGTGGGCTGTGTATCGGAGGCGATCATCTTGCGCAGCTTGACGAAAATCAGGGCTGCATCCGACTGCCGGATCGCCTCCTCGGAGAGTTCCGACCGAGTTCGCACAGCAACTCGTGCTCCCGTAGATTCGGGAGGACCAGGGGTAAGGGGAGGGAGAGGGGCCATGTTTTACAACCTGTTGCGAACCGCCACCGCAGCGGCCCGCCGAGCAGCAGGCAACTGGTATAGGCCGAGTGTGCGGCAAAGCAACCCGGTTGTCAACGAAGGATTGTGGCCCCTTGTCCGGAGGGAATCTGGGCGGCTGAAGCCGCCTGCCCAGTGGCTTTTTTAGAGCAGGCCTAAAGCCCTGCTCTGCCTGTGACCCACGGGCCTTGTGAGGTCATGTTCCTGCGCCTCGTGGTAAAACACAGCATGCGGAAAATCCCTTATGCGGCCAGCGGACCAACCATTGTGGCCCAGGCTCCCTGCCGGGCTGATCTGGCAGGAGGCACTATCGACTTGTGGCCGTTGTACCTGTTCCATCCCGGAGCGCTCACGCTAAATTTTGCGGTCAACATTCTCACCACCTGCCGGATCACGCCCCTGAAAGGGAAGGGCATCTACCTGCACTCCATCGACACCCGGCGCGAGGAACATTTTTCCAGTATCGAAGCACTGCGCCACGCCCGCCGTTTTCGGCTTCCTCTGGCGGCCCGGCTGTTGCATTTTTTTGCGCCCAGGGAAGGCCTGTTGATGGAGACGGATTCCGAGTCTCCCGCGGGCGCCGGCATTTCCGGATCGTCGGCCCTGATGATTGCCAGCACCGCCGCTCTGGCCCGCTTCACCGACCGCAATCTCACCCTGGAGCAGATGCGGGTGATTGCCCAGAACGTGGAGGCGCAAATCATTCAGGTCCCCACCGGCTGCCAGGATTACTATCCCGCGCTTTACGGAGGGGCGAGCGCCATCCATCTGGATGCGGACGGCATCCACCGCGAGGCCGTAGCGATCGCGCCGGAAGAGATCGAGTCCCGTTTTGTTCTGGCCTACACCGGCGCGCCGCGCAAGTCCGGCATCAACAATTGGGAGGTTTTCAAGGCGCACATCAATGGCGACAAGCGGGTGTTCCGCAACTTCGAGCGCATCGTTGAAATTGCCCGCGCCATGCACCAGGCGCTGGCCGACGCCAAGTGGGAGGAGGTGACGCGCCTGCTCCGCGAAGAATGGAAGTTGCGCCGCAGCAACGCCCCCGGAATTACGACGCCGCTCATCGACAAGCTGATCAGCGTTACCGCCCGGCACGGCGGACGGGCCGCCAAAGCCTGTGGTGCGGGCGGCGGGGGTTGCGTGATCTTTCTGGTTGAGCAGGGCGCCGCCAGCCGGGTGGCCACCGCCATCGGCGATAACGGAGGACGCGTCCTGCCGCTGCAGGTTGCCCGCAATGGGTTGCATGTCTGGTCTGTCTGAAAACGCGGACCGGGGGATAAGCACAGTGGAGCCGGCTGTGAGCGGTGTACGTCCGACTGCAGTGTTTCCAACAATCCCGGTTTTTCCAACCCGGACGGGGTTATAATTCATCCAAGTCGGCTCGGGGTGTCGTATGTACCCACGTTACGTTCCAGTCCTTTTGCCCATCGTGCTCCTGTGTGTTGCCGTGGTCAGCGCCGACGATCGCACCCCCCCACATATTTCCAAGCAAACCCGGATGGACCTGATTCATACCTTCAATTTTGAACTGGTTTATATCCGCTCGCCCTTTCCCATGGGCAAGACAGGGTTGACCTTGAAGGATGGTCACCTCTCGCCCGCCGGGGACGAGATGCAAAACATGCTGGCCATGTGGGGCCCCGCGGCCAAGCCCGGCGACCAGGCCCGCATCAGCGAGATCTTGATCAAGAAAGACCGCATTCACTTTGAGATCAACGGCGGTCCGGTCAAGAAGCTCAAATGGTATCAGCACATTCAGGTCGGCTCGGGGGCAGGCATGACCTCCTTGGGCCCCAGCGACAGCAGCGCCAATCCCCGGGGCTCATGTGTGGACCTGGTGTTCGATCACGGTTATGTGCCTGAGCTGAATCCGCAGGAGCTGAAAGATTTGCTCCGCCCGGTCTTTGACTTCAATGCCAAGTCCGCCATAGAGGCCTACCTCGACACGCTCACGCCCCAGCTCAGGGAGGCCATCAAGGCGCATAAAGTTCTGGTAGGCATGAATCGCGAAATGGTGATGGCTTCCAAGGGCCGCCCGCCCAAGAAAATCCGGGAAAAAGATGGCGAAGTCGAATACGAAGAGTGGATCTACGGCGAGCCGCCCGCGGATGTGGACTTCGTCCGCCTGGTGGGCGACGAAGTGGTACGCCTCGAAAGCATGAAAGTGGATGGCCAGAAAGTCGTTCACACGGAAAAAGAAGTGGACCTAAGCTCGACCGTAGCCAAAAGCTCGGCGCCTGAGGCTCGTCCACCGAATGCACCCTCGCTGCGCCGCCCCGGCGAGGAACCCGATCCCAATTCGCCTGCTGGCGAAGCTGCACCCAGGCCGCTGCCACCTCCGGACCCGCTCGGTCAGGATGGCCCTGCCCAACCCAATTGAAGCGAAGATGGTTGCAGATTTCAGATTTGTGATTTCAGATTTTAGATTTGATCAAATAGCTTTGGCCGCCTTCCAATCTGCAATCTAGAATCTGCCATCTGAAATCTGCCATAAGGCGCTGGGCTGGAACCAGAGAACGGATGCCCGGCGCTACTCGAACCTGACTTGGCTCCTGCACACCAGCCCCTTTACACTGGAAGGGTGAAGATTGCGTTGGGACAGATCAATCCAACGGTTGGAGACTTCTCCGGCAACGCCGCCCGAATGATTGACTTCGCTGGCCGGGCGCGAACCGCTGGCGCCGGCCTGATCCTGTTTCCCGAACTGTCGGTGTGCGGCTACCCGCCACGCGATCTGGTGGAGCGGCCTTCCTTTGTGGCCCATAATCGGGAGACGGCTGAGCGCATCTCAGCCGAGACGCGCGGCATCGCCGTGATTTGCGGCCTGGCTACTCCCGCCCAGGCCGAGACCGGCAAGTCAGTCATGAACTCTGCCGCCCTGTTGCAGGACGGAGCCATCGCCTTCCTGCAGTCCAAAATGCTTCTGCCTACGTACGACGTCTTCGACGAGATGCGAAATTTTGCGCCCGCACGTAGCCAGTCCCTGTTTCCTTTCTGCGGCAAGCAGATGGCGCTCACCATTTGCGAGGATGCCTGGAACGACAAACATTTCTGGAACAAGCGGCTGTACACAGTCGATCCGGTGGAGGCGCTGGTTCAGGCCGGCGGCAACTTCGTGCTCAACATTTCCGCTTCGCCGTTCTGGCTGGGCAAGCGCGAACTGCGCCGCGAGATGCTGGCTACCATCGCTCGTCAGGACAAAGTGCCGGTGGTCATGGTCAATCAAGTCGGGGGCAACGACAGCCTGGTGTTTGATGGCTCCAGCCTGGTGCTGAATTCCGCCGGAGAAGTGATCGCGCAAGGCAAGTCATTCGAGGAAGATTTGGTCTATTTCGATTCCAACCAACTGACCGGCGAAATACACCCCCAGGTTCCAGGGGAAGAGGCCAGCGCGTATGCCGCCCTTGTGCTGGGCACGCGCGACTACGTTCGCAAGTGCGGCTTCGAGCGGGTGATCATCGGGTTAAGCGGTGGCATCGACTCGGCCCTCACCGCTTGCATCGCCGCCGAAGCTGTGGGGCCTGAAAACGTGATCGGCGTGGGCATGCCTGGTCCCTATTCATCGCCGGGCTCGATCGATGACGCGCGGTCGCTGGCCGGCAACCTCGGTATTCGCCTTGAACTGCTCTGCATCACCGACATTTTCGAGAGTTACCGCAAGACTCTGCAAAAAGTTTTCGCGGGGTGCAAGGAAGATACAACCGAAGAGAACATACAGGCCCGGACTCGGGGGGCGCTGCTTATGGCCCTGTCCAACAAGTTCGGGGCCATTGTTCTCAGCACCGGCAACAAGAGCGAGCTGGGCGTGGGATATTGCACCCTGTACGGCGACATGGTTGGCGGCCTGGCGGTGATTTCAGATGTGCCCAAGACGCTGGTCTATCGCTTGAGCCGGTACATTAATTCCCGCCGCCCTACAATTCCCCAGGCAACGCTCGAGAAACCGCCTTCGGCAGAGTTGCGGCCGGATCAGAAGGACATTGATTCGCTGCCTCCGTACGACGTTCTGGATGCCATTCTCGAAGACTACGTCGAGGATTTGCACACCGCAGAACAGATCGCTGCCGACCGCAACTTCGACCTGGCGCTGGTGCAAAGGGTCATCCGCATGGTTGATGGCGCGGAATATAAGCGCCAGCAGGCTGCGCCCGGACTGAAAATTTCTGCCAAGGCCTTCGGCTCCGGCCGTCGCTTTCCGATCGCCGCCAGGATGAACGGATGACGATGCTCCTGACTCACAGAAATCCGCTCTTTCGAAAGGAACTCATGCGTCGTTCGCTGCTGTGCTGCCTGTTCATCGCCTTCATGCTTTCGCTTGCCGTCGCGCAAGAGAAGTCGTCCGCCAAATCAAAGGACGCGCTGCCTCCGGCTCCTACCTTCAGCACCCGGCTTCCTTCTGAGGAGACGGTCAATGCCTTCATGAAGCAGATGTTTGGCTATGATCCATCGGTATCGTGGAAGATCGCCGTTATCCGGCCCTCACCAGCCGAAGGACTCACCGAAGTACTGGTCGTCCTGAGCAATGCGCAGGGCCAGCAAAACAGCCGTCTCTACGTCACCGAAGATGGTCAGCATGCCGTGCTCGGCGACATCATTCCTTTCGGCGCGCATCCCTTTACCGCGGCGCAGGACGCGCTCAACAAGGGAATCAACGGACCCTCCCGAGGCCCGGCAGATGCTCCTGTGACCCTGGTTGAGTTCAGCGACCTTCAGTGCCCGCATTGCAAGGAAGCCCAGCCCATCATCGACAAGCTCATGGCGGAAGAAAACAATGCCCGCCTGGTGTTCCAGAATTTCCCCTTGCCCATCCACGACTGGGCCGCCAAGGCCGCTGCCTACGGAGATTGCATTGGACGCAGTTCGCCCGAGGCGTTCTGGAAATATGTAGAGAGCGTCTATGCCGCGCAAAGCGACATTACCGCTGCTACCGCCGATCAGAAGCTGGCCGCCCTGGCCGAACAGGCTGGCGCCAAGGAAGCGGACACGGCCGCCTGCGCCGCCAAGCCCGAAACCATTGGCCGGGTGCAGCGCTCCGTCGCCCTGGGCGCGGCCCTCGAAGTAACTGGAACGCCCACGCTGTTCATCAACGGTAGAAAGGTCAGCAATGTGGCGGGATTGCCTTATGAGGTGCTCAAGGGTCTTACTGAATTTGCCGCCAAGGAAGGGAAGTAGCGCCAATGGCCAACCTCAGGCGCTAAAGCGCAACCCCTCTTAAGCGACAGAGTAGCATGAGTGAACTCGCACCCTTCCACTTACTTTTGCAGCCAGACTTCTGCGTTTTGATTTTGCTCGTGGCTGACCACCCGTGGCGTGATCACGATCAGCAATTCGTCTTCGCTAGATTGCTTGCTGTTGCTGGTCATTACCTGATTCAGCCCCGGCACCGCCCCCAGCCCAGGAATTCCGTTCAGGCTGCGTTGCTCGGAACTTGTGACTGCCCCGGCTACCACCGCCGGTTCTCCATTCATCAACGAGATGCTTCCCTTGTACTCCCGGTTCGAAATCACCGGCACCGCGTTAATCGACTGCCCCGACAATGCCCGAAACTGCACCTCCAGGTCGAGGCTGACGTCAGAGCTCCCGTTCACTCGCGGCTTGGCCTTGACACTCAACCCAATGTCTTCATAGTTGAATGACGGAAAGGGGCTTTGAAACGAGTTGTTCTGGATCACCGAAGAAATCGCGGGAGTGTTAAAGACCGGCGCGAAACTGGCATTGAGGATGGGATACCGCGCGCCCACGCGGAAGCTCGCATCGGTGCCCTGGGCAACTCGCAGGCTGGCGTGCTCCAGGGTCTTTACCGTGCTCTCATTCAGCGACAGTTGCGCCCCCGCCGTTCCCAGCCTCAGACCGCTCAGCGTCAAGCCGCCGCCAAACGTGGCCAGCGGCTGGCTGAACACCGAGCTCTGCTGATTCTGAAGCTGGGCCAGCAGCCCGGAAAGCGCGGTTGAGTTGGCCTGGTTGATGCCGCCGCCCGAAATGAGCTGGTTGATCAGGTCCTGGATATTTTGTCCGGCGAGGGCTGCCAGCGCGCCCGCTGGAATATTGAACAACTGAAAGTTGTTGGGAATCTGCAATCCCATGTTGCGGGTCAGGCTGTTGGTGATCTCGTACACATGCACGTCGAGCATGACCTGAGGGCGCGAGTCTCCCAGTCCTTCGATAATTCGGGTGGCGGCATCCAGCATCGTCCGCGGCGCCCGGACCACGATGGTGCTGGCGCTGGGCTGCGGAGTCACCAGGCGTATCTCAAAAAGATTGCGCAGCAGATTTACGATGTCAGTCAATTCCTGAGGAGAGGTCACGCCCGGGAGATAGAAGGTGCGCAGCGCCATGCGATCAAACTGGCGGTGGTTTTGCACCGACTCCGCGGCCAGCAGAATCTGCTTGTTGTCGAGCGGCGTCCAGAAGGTGTGGGTCATCTGGCAGGCAGCCGCCATGGCCGTGTAAAAGTCGGCACGGCCGATATCAAACCGCACCTGGCGCGCGACCACGGACTCGTCAAAAGTAGCGCTGACGCCGAACGCAGACGCCACTTGGGTAAGCAGTCCACGGCCATCGCCGCGGTAGTGAAAGTCGGCCTGGGTCGCATCGGGCACGACGCGAAGTTCATCCGCGGCTGCCACCACCTGCGGGGCGACTGAGGTTTTCGGCGCCCATTCTCCCATCGCGTCCGTCAAGCGCTGCTGGGCAAATTGATTTTGCGGGTCGAGATGCAGTGCGGTGCGGAACTCGGCCAGCGCCTCGATCTGGCGGCCCTGGCGCATTTCATCATTGCCCCGTTCCAGGTGATCGAAGACCAGTTGCTGGCGGGTCAATTCGCGCGCCGTCACGAATTCCACATCCTTGGGAGCCAGCCGCGCCGCCGTCTCGAACTGGTCGAAGGCTTCATCCTGCCGCTTTTGCCGTTGCAGTTTCAGGCCCTTCGCGAATGCTTCCTTAGCTTCTTTCAGTTCTTTCTTGGATCGATTGCAGGAGACCGCTTCGGGGGACCCTTCAGGACAGGGCAACAGCGGCGCACCGGTTGGCTGGTCGTTGGCAGAGGCGACCAGAGCTACCGTCAGCAAAATCAACGTCAGCCGAACGACCTTCCCCCCGCGCATGAGCCGATTGTAACCGGGGACCGGGGGCCCGACCGAGGGTTTCGCGAAGGCCAGTGTACCTTCGTGTATTCGACCCGGTTTGAATGTAGGTGTGAGCGTCCTGCTCGTGCGGGAGCGGAACTTATGCTTCCACTTCAGCACTTTTTGCGGGATCCGGTTTGCGTGTGTGCGGCAAGGGTTTGATCGCACCTAAGTCGTCCAAACTCGCAAAGGTTGCCAAGCCAAGACGGCGGAGGACGCAAAGCCAGCCATCAACGCCCGTCTTGGAAAGTTAAGTCTTTTGGCGTATAAAAGTTAGTTGCGACAGCACGCCCCATTTTTCCTCCCCGTGCGGCCTCAACCAGGGTTCAAAATTTCGAGCGAGGGAACATGTCCAGCCTGACCGCCACACACGCCCCCCGGGGCCTGGAAGGAATAGTCGCCACCAATTCCAGCATCTGTTACATCGACGGAGATCAGGGCGTCCTCGCCTACCGCGGTATCGACATTCACGAACTTGCCGACCACTCCAATTTCGAAGAGACTTGCTACTTGTTGTGGTACGGCAAGCTGCCCACGCAGAATGAACTGAAGGAATTCCGCCGGCAACTGGCGGACGAGCGCAATCTGGACCCCGCCATCATCGAGCTGTTGCGCCACGCCCCGAAACAAACGCAGCCCATGGACGTGCTGCGCACGGCGGTTTCAGCTCTTGCGTTCTACGATCCCGAGGACAAGAAGAACGATCACGCCGCCAACCTGCACAAGGCCTTCCGCCTGACTTCGCAGATCGGGATGATCGTGGCGGCCTATGATCGTGTGCGCAAGGGCAAGAAGGTGGTGGGGCCGGACCCGTCGCTCTCGCATGCCGCCAATTTTCTGCTGCTCCTGAATGGCACCAAGCCCTCGGAGACGGCAGAGCGGGCCCTGGATACGGCCCTCATTCTGCACGCCGACCACGAACTCAATGCTTCCACCTTCGCCGCCCGGGTAGTCGCGGCCACGCTTTCGGATATGCATTCCGCGGTGACCGCGGCCATCGGTGCCCTGAAAGGCCCTCTGCACGGAGGTGCCAACGAGTCCGTCTTCCACATCCTGCAGGCCATCGACAAGGCAAAAGTTGACCCCATCGATTACGTGAAGAGCATGCTGGCGCAGAAGAAAAAGGTTCCAGGCTTTGGCCATCGCGTCTATCACACCGAAGATCCCCGCGCCACGCATTTGCGCAGGATGTCCAGCGACCTGGGCAAGAGCAGCGGCCAGAGCAAATGGTTCGAGATGTCGCGCAAGATCGAAGAATTCGTAAAGGCCGAGAAAAAGCTCAACGCCAACGTGGACTTCTACTCCGCTTCCACCTACCAGACGCTGGGGATCGACGTCGATCTATTCACCCCGGTATTTGCCGTGTCGCGAATCAGCGGCTGGGCCGCCCACGTCATCGAACAACTCGACGACAACCGCCTCATCCGTCCCCGCGCGGATTATATTGGGCCGGCTTACCCGCAAAAGTACGTGCCCATCGAGCGCCGGTAGCGGCAACAAGGGGACGCCTGGTTTCAAGTTGAACCTGCGCGACCGTCGTGTCCTCCTGCTTACATACGGCGTAAAATACAGCATAGCCATGCGCCGCGTCTATCTCGACAATAACGCCACCACGCCCGTCCTGCCTGAGGTCTTTGAGGCCATGCAGGCTTACTTCGGGGAGCGTTTCGGGAACGCGTCGTCCATCCATCACTATGGACAGGAGACGCGGGCGGCCGTGGAGCGCGCGCGCGAGTCGGTAGCCGCTCTGCTGGGGTGCCGAGCCTCGGAAATCGTGTTCACCAGCGGCGGCACCGAAGCCGACAATCTGGCAATTTTTGGCCTCGCCAAGCCCGGGCAGCATGTCATCAGCTCGACCATCGAGCATCATGCGGTGTTGAACTCGTGCAAGCATCTGGAAGCGTCAGGCTGCGAAGTTACCTATGTTCCGGTCAACGGCCAGGGCCAGGTCAATCCCGACGATGTGCGCCGGGCTGTGCGGCCAAATACCCAGCTCGTCAGCATCATGATGGCCAACAATGAAACCGGTGTGCTGCAACCCGTCGAGGAGATTGGCATGATCGCCGGTGAAGCCGACGTTTACTTTCACACCGACGCGGTTCAGGCTGCAGGGAAGACCGCCATCGATGTGGAGCGCATCGGCTGCGATCTGCTTTCCATCTCCGGCCACAAGATGAACGCTCCGCAAGGCGTAGGAGCGCTGTACGTACGCAAGGGGACCAGCCTGCGTCCGATGCTGTTCGGCGGGAGCCACGAACGGTCGCGGCGAGCGGGCACGGAGAATGTGCCGGGCATCGTCGCTCTCGCCAAGGCGGCGGAACTTGCGCGCGAAGCCTTTGCCCGCGGCGATCTTGAGCAGATGTCCCGCTTGCGAGATCGTCTGGAGCAAGCCATCCTCAGCGAAGTCGAATCCACCGACGTGAACGGCAAGGGTGCGCCGCGCGTGCCCAACACCAGTAGCATCCATTTTGATTGCATCGAGGGAGAAGCGCTGGTGATCGCTCTCGACCTGAAGGGCCTGGCGGTCTCGACCGGCGCCGCCTGCTCTTCCGGCGCGATCGAGCCGTCGCATGTGCTGACTGCGATGGGCATGTCGCCAGAGCGGGCGCGAGGCAGTCTTCGCTTCAGCCTGGGCAAGCAAAATATGCCGGAAGACATTGAATTCGCCCTCAGTCTAATTCCGCCAACCGTTACGAGGCTGCGAGAGCTCTCGCCCATATACAATAAGAAGGACGCTGTTAGCTCTTAGCCATTGGCTCTCAGCTAGAAGCTAGGAGCTAGAAACTAATTCCAATGTCCGGGACCAGGACCATCGCCGTCGCCATGTCGGGAGGAGTCGATTCTTCCACGGTTGCGGCCATGCTGCGCGCCGAGGGCCACAATGTCGTGGGCTTGACCATGCAGCTGTGGAACCAGCGCCGGCTGGCCGGCCACGAGGGCATGCCCGAGGCGGTGCCGGGACGCTGCTGCTCGCTGGACGATGTTTACGACGCACGCCGGGTCGCCGAGACCATTGGTATTCCGTATTACGTAGTCAATCACGAGGAGCGCTTCGAGCGCGAGGTGGTGCGCCCGTTCGTCGAGCAGTACCTTTCGGGGCGCACGCCGATCCCCTGCAGTTTATGCAACAATCACTTGAAGTTTGATCAGCTACTGATTGTGGCCAGGCAGATTGGCGCCGACGCTCTGGCCACCGGTCATTACGCTCGCGTGGAATTTGACGAAGGGCTCGGCCGCTGGCTGCTGAAGCGCCCCACCGACCGCTCCAAGGACCAGACTTACTTCCTGTTTGGGTTGACCCAGGCACAGCTTAGCCGCACCCTGTTTCCCCTGGGCGGGATGACGAAGCCCGAGGTGCGCCAACTCGCCCAGCAGCACGGTCTGGCTCTGGCCCAGAAGCCTGACTCACAGGAAATCTGCTTCGTCCCCGGAGGGGATTACAAGAAGTTTCTCGATGCCTACCTGGCGGAGCAGGGCGAGTCCCTGCCCGACACCGCAGGCGAACTGGTCACAACCGGCGGCGAAGTCGTAGGCGAACATGGCGGCATCCACAACTTCACCGTGGGCCAGCGCAAGGGATTGGGCGTGGCCACTGGTTCGCCGCTCTACGTCATCCAGATCAAGGGAGATGCTCGCCAAGTGGTGGTAGGGAATCAGGAAGAGCTTTACACGCGTACCTTGCGGGTGCACCGTACCAATCTTATCGCCGTGGAAGAGTTGCGCGTGCCGATGCGAGCGACGGTAAAGATCCGCCATCGGCACGAAGGCGCATCCGCGCTGATTGAGAACTCCGGCGACGACGAGATTCTCGTATCATTCGACGAGCCGCAACGGGCGGTGACACCCGGTCAGGCAGCCGTCTTCTACGACCGTGATGTAGTGATAGGTGGAGGCTGGATCGCCTGAGACTGAGAACCGGGAACTGAGATCTGAAAACCGGCTTCTAAGGGCTAAGGGCACCGCCGGAATCCTAAATAAACATCTCGTCCTGCGGAACCGAGACATCGTGCCGGCGGCGCCTTTCACCACCCAGCAGGAACTCGAGACCCGCAGTCAGACCCTGAATGATGCCGGAGAGTTGGCGAACCGGCGAAACCACGGTGCGATGAACCACGTCGCTGGTCTCCTCGATTCGGTCCATCGTGCGATTGAGCAGTTCGTCGGCGCGAATCACCTGCAGTCGGGTGCGGTCCACAATATCGGTGACGGTGGCATCCAGCCGCTCCACCTGACCGCGAACCACGGTAGTGGTCTCGCTGACGTTGCTGGCAATGGTGTCAAACTTCGGCCGCCACTCCACCAGCATGGACTGAGCCGTGTCCACCGTCGGCATGACTTTGCTTTTCACTTCGGTGGCCAGAGCTTCCATGCGGGAAGTGCTCTTTTTCACGGCCACAAAAAGCGCCACCAGGATGCCGGCCTGGATGACGACCGCCGCCGCCGTTACCCCGACAAAGATTGGTAGATAGTCCATAAGATTTTCCGCGTTGCGGCGTCGCCCCATCCAACGCTGCGGAGAACCGCAAAATTACAGGTTCTTCGATGCGCCGCCATCGGCCGCGGTGGCCTCGTGATAAGCCTGCCGCCCGGCCTCATAGGCCGACTTGAACTGTTCTTTTTGCTGCTTGGCGACTTCGCGCCCCTTGTCCACCAGGTCAGAGGCCTGCTCCCGCGCCTTGCGGGCGCGCTGCGCCACGAACTCACGGCCTTCGTCCGCTTTGGCCCGCAGGGTCTCGCGCATCTCGCTGCCAGAACGCGGCGCATACAGCACTCCCACCGCCGCCCCTACACCAAGCCCCGCTAGGAACCACAGGATGCTATTGCTCTCATCTGCCATGATCAAGCCTCCATGCAACCATTTGCATACACATCAGATCGTAGCACCCGTAGTGGGGAAATACAATTCGCCCTTACAACCACTTGTCGCCGCGTCCTTGAAGCGAGACAATGTTCCCGCCACCAGCCAGGGAGGGAGCAACTTGAAGTACCGCCAGCACGGCTACCAGGACCGCGGCGAAGAATCGCGGAAGAAAGAATCGACCGAGCGGCCGGTCAAGAAAGACACATTTGGTCCGCGGCCCATCCAAATGCCGGGCACGCGCGCCGTGTCCCGTTGTTCGCAGTGCGGTTCGCTGCTGCAGTCGCTCAACGATCCCGTGGGTCAGTGCCCCAAGTGCGGTTTCGAACTGCACTCCTGCAAGCAGTGTACCTACTTCGATCCTTCCAGCCGTTTCGAGTGCACCCAACCCATTCCGGAACGAATTCCGCGTAAGGACCAGCGCAACGATTGCACTTTATACTCCATGCGCGTGATGGTGGAGAAGGAGACGTCCACACCTGCCGCCCAGCGTCCCAACGACGCCCGTCAGGCCTTCGAGAATCTATTCAAGAAGTGAGTGTGTAGCGGCGGCGCGTCATCACAGACCACGTGACGAAAAAAAAAGAAGGGCACGAGTTCACTCGTGTCGAGCGCGATTGGGAGCGCGCTCTAGCGCCTGAGGCCCGACTCTTCGTGTGTGCGATGTCCGCGAAGAACGCATTGCTAAAGATTTTGCTTCGTCCACTGGTCAATCTGCACCAGCGCCTGTTTCAGGTTTTCCAGGGAATTGGCCACGCTGAAGCGCAAGTAGCCTTCGCCGAAATCTCCGAAAGAGGTTCCCGACAAGCAAGCCACGCCGGCCTGCTCCAGCAGGGCATCGGCCAGCTTCTTCGAACTCCAGCCCATCTCGGTGATATTCGGGAAGGCATAAAACGCACCCTTCGGCAGTCGGCAGGAGAAGCCCTTGATCCGGTTCAGGCCAGCCACAAAAACGTCTCGCCGCTGCTGAAACTCAGCTCTCATTCGCTCCACCGAAGACTGATCGCCGCGGACCGCTTCGATTCCAGCGACCTGGGTAAAGCTGGCGGTACAAGAGGTGGAATTGGTCATGAGCCGGGCGATGTGGGTCGCCAGGTCCGCCCGCATCACTCCGTAGCCCAAGCGCCATCCCGTCATGGCGTAGGTTTTCGAAAACCCGTCGAGCAGGATGGTGCGTTCCTGAAAACCAGGCTCCGACATGATCGAACAATGCTCACCCTCGAACAGGAGCCGGCTGTAAATCTCATCCGAAAGCACCATGATATTCCGATCGCCAATGACCTCGGCAATGTCATGGATATTCTGCTGACTCAGGACCCCGCCGGTAGGATTTTGCGGCGAATTCAGAATGATGAGCCGGGTGCGTTCGCTGATCAGGGAGGCCAGTTCGTCCACGTCAAAGCCGAAATCTTTTTCCTCTCGCAGGCGGATCGGCACCGGGCGCGCCCCGGCATAGTGAATCATCGACTCGTAAATTGGGAACCCGGGGTTGGGAAATATGACTTCATCACCGGCCTCTGCCAAAGCCAGCAGAGTGAAAAAAATAATCGGCTTGCCGCCGGGAACAACCACGACTTCGTCGCTCGAGACCTGCACTCCACGCGAGCGGCCCACTTCCTCGGCAATCGCCTGGCGCAGCTCGGGCAGGCCGGCCGACGGGCCGTAATGGGTCCAGCCCTGGCGCAGGGCGCCGATTCCAGCTTCGACCACATTGGCCGGTGTGTTGAAGTCGGGCTCGCCAATTTCCAGATGGATAATCTTCTTGCCCTGGCGCTCCAGGGCACGCGCCTTGTTCAGGACTTCAAAAGCCGTCTCAGTGCCCAGCCGCGACATGCGCTCTGCCAAACGAAGTTGGTACAACGTAGCTTTTTCCATAGCGAGGCAAAACAAGGCATTATATCCTGCCCAGGTCTGCAATCCCCGACTCTGTGTGGCGGGGGCGCCGGAGCCACACAGGCGAGCGTTACCTCTTCTGGTTGACCCACTCCCAGCCGAAGCGGCCCTTGATACAGAGATGTCCTTCGGTGATTTCCTGATCGAGAGGCGAGGTTACCTTGACGATCTTCTCATCCTGCACGTGCACGGTCAGGGTGCAGCCCACGCCGCAATAGGGGCAGATGGTGTCAGTGCGGGATTGTTTGGACTCGTCCCATGTACCAGCCTGGCGCATCTCATACTCGCTGCGGAACATGAGCGCGCCGGTGGGACACACCCCGATGCAGTTGCCGCAGTAAACGCACGCCGACTCGGTCAGCGGCGTGTTGTATTCAGTCGAAATGCGGGTGTCGAAACCGCGCCCCGCGACCGAGATGGCAAAGGTGTTTTGCGCATCCATGCCGCAGGCTTCCACGCACTTGTAGCACAGGATGCACTTGCCATAGTCGCGCACATAAAGCTCGTTGTCGATTTTGACCGGCTGAGCGACCGTGGCCGTGCCAGTTTCCTGCACGTGATGATGACCCGGCTGCACGGAGTCGTGCTCGCCAGGCTGCACCGGGGCTGCGGCCTCCCCGAAGCGCTCGGGCCTGACGTCATAGCGCCGCATGTATTCCTGAAACTGGGGTGCAGTAGAGACATCCACCGAGGATGCCAGCAGTTCCAGCACCAGACGCCGGCTCAGACGCACCCGCTCAGAATCTGTCTTGACCACCATGCCCGGCTCAACCTGCCGCGAGCACGCCGGAACCAGCGTGCGCGATCCTTCAAGTTCCACCATGCAGATGCGGCAAACGTTCACTGGGGTCAGACTTTCCAGGAAACAAAGCGTGGGCGTGTCGATGCCGATGCTGCGTGCCGCATCCAGAAGCGTTGAGCCTTGAGGGACGGAAACAGGATTGCCGTCCATCGTAATCTCGACCATGCGCGCCGGACGCGCTTGTGGAAGCCGGGGCAGTGGGCCGCGGGGCACAGGAACCTTCGGGTCGGGCGCGCTTTGCGAGCTCATCGTTCAGGGCCTCCCGACTCCGCTTGAAATTCTCCGCCCTGGAAAACGGGGAACCGAGCCAGCGCCGATTCAATCGCACTCGACGCCGTCTGGCCGAGGCCGCAGATGGAGGCGTCACGCATCGCCTGTCCGACTTCCTTCAGCAGCACAAGTTCAGTCGCGGGTGACGCCAAGGGCCTGACAGCAGCCAGCCGCCGTAGGATCTCCTCCTGCCGAACCGTGCCCACGCGGCACGGAACACATTGTCCGCACGATTCGTCGCGAAAAAAAGATGCAATGCGCAGCAGGATCTCTCGCAGATCGACGGTGTCGTCGAACGCCATGACCGCCGCCGAGCCCAGCGCGGCACCGGCCGCGCGCGTGCCTTCAAAGGTCATCTGGGTGTCGAGGTCTTTCGGGCCCAGGAATGAGCCAGCTGCTCCGCCGATCAGTACAGCCTGCAAGTTTCCGCTGCCCGCGATGCCTCCGGCCAAGTCGAGCAGCTGTCGCAAAGGGGCGCCGAAAGGCACTTCATACACGCCGGGCTTCGCTACGTGGCCGGAGAGACAGAAGAGCTTGGTTCCAGTGGAACGCTCAGTACCCATGGCGGCAAAGGCCTTTCCGCCATGCATGATGATCGGTAGGACGTTCAATAACGTCTCCACATTCTGGATAATTGTGGGCTTTCCGAATAACCCGACCTGCGTGGGGAACGGAGGCTTGTTGCGGGGCTCTCCACGCTTGCCTTCGATGGAGTTCAGGAGCGCCGTCTCTTCGCCGCAGATGTAGGCCCCGGCCCCGACCCGCAGCTCAATGTCAAAGCTCACTCCAGCGTCCAGAATATTGGCGCCCAGGAGAGATTGCGCTCGGCAATCGCGGATGGCATGCTGGAGGCGGCGCCGGGCCAGCGGACATTCGCCGCGAATGTACAGGTAACCCTGCTCGCATCCGGTAGCAAAGCCGGCGATGATCATGGACTCGATTAGGGCATACGGATCGCCTTCCATCAGCACGCGGTCCTTGAAGGTGCCCGGCTCGGACTCATCCGCGTTGCAGACCAGATATCGGGGTGGGGCAGTGCTGAGCATCGATTGCCACTTCTGGCCGCAGGGGAAAGCGGCTCCGCCCCGCCCCACCACCTTCGACTCGGTCATTTCGCGAACTACCGCCGCCGGACCCATTTCGAGGGCCCGCCGCAGAGCCAGAAAACCATCGGCCGCACGATATTCGTCGAGGCTTTCCGGGTTGATTTGTCCGACTCGGCGTAGCAATGTCAACCCGGGCTGACCCATCTGGGGAACGGAGGCACTCAATCCAGCTTGCGAAATCTGTGTGCCCTGCAATGCGGTCGTAATGTCTCCAATGTTCGCCGGCGCCAACGCCTGCTGGCTGTGCCGTTCTCCAGCGACCATCGCCATGGCTGCAGGCGCTCGCTCACACATTCCAAGGCAGGGGCTGCGACGCCACACAGGCTTCCCGTCTGGATTCGATCCCTCGGGCCCATGCGCCTTCTCCAACTCAGAGCAGAGTTGGTCTGCGCCCTTGATCTTGCAAGCGATGTCATCGCAAACGTGAGCTACAGCCGAGGCTTGCGGGTGCGTGGACAGGAGGGCGTAGAAATCGGCGACGCCGAAGGCTTCTGCCGGCGGGACTCCTAGTATCCGGCAGGCGTAGTTCAACGCCCCCGGGCTGATCCAGCCGACGCGATCCTGGATGGCGTGGAGCACCGGCAGCAGATAAGTCCGCTTCGAGCCATCAGCAGCAACTGCCACGCCGTCAACTGCCGCGATCTCTTCCGCCGTGGGTCTGGCTCCAGTAAAATGCAGGTCCATGATTCAGGTTGAACGACGCACTCTGAATTCCTAAACAGTGGCCGGCTCCTTTCTTCCAAGCTTCTCAATGCGCACAGCTGTTGCTTTGAACTCCGAGGTTCCCGACTTCGGGTCCACGGCATCAATGGTCAACTCGTTCGTCGCGACCTGATCGGGGAAATGCAAAGTCATGAACGCGAGGCCGGGGCGCAGACCCGGATCAAATCGTATCGGGGCTTCAACCGCTCCGCGTCGCGACACCACCCGAACCATCTCCCCTTCTTCGAAGCCGTACTGCCTGCCGTCTTCGGGCGAGAGATCAAGCGTCTCCCGGTGGCGCAGAGGCGACGCGTAGCGCGAACTCTGCACCCCGGTGTTGTATGAATCCAGGCGCCGTCCGGTGGTCAGTCGTAGGGGGAACTCACGGTCCAGCGCGTCCACCGCCGGCTCCTGTTCTACACAGTGAAATGGCGCCAGAGGGCCGATCACCGGCCGCGCCCACAAGCGTCCGTGCAGGTATTGCTCGCCAGGATGATTCTCGTCGTAACACGGCCATTGCAAGCCATGCATGGTTTCCAGGCGCGCATAGCTCATTCCCGCATGGATCGGACTCAAGCTGCGCAGCTCATTCCAGATTTCTTCGGAATTGGGATGGCCCAGATCACGGCCCATGTGGCACGCCAGATCGCAAAGAATTTCAATGTCGTCGCGCACGCCAGCGGGAGGCGCCAAAGCCCGGCGCACCCGCTGAACCCTGCGTTCGCTATTGGTTACGCTGCCCTCGGACTCGCACCACCCGGCTGCTGCCGGCAGGACCACGTCTGCCATCTGCGCCGTCTTCGTCATCAACATGTCCTGCACCACCAGAATGTCGAGACCGTGCAGCAGTTTGATGGTGCGGTGCGCGTCAGCTTCCGAGTTGGCCGGGTTCTCACCGATCACGTACAACGCCTTCAGTTCGCCCCGTTCCATGGCATCAAACATTCCGCTCAGATGCCAGCCCCGCTTGGGCGGGATGGCCACTCCCCAGGCCTTCTCGAATTTGGCGCGTAGCTCATCGTTCTCCACGTACTGGAAACCCGGCAAGCGGTCGGGCAGAGCGCCCATGTCGCCGCCACCCTGAACATTGTTCTGGCCGCGCAGCGGGTTCAGTCCGGAGCCGTAGCGTCCCACATGGCCGGTCAGCAGTCCAAGGTTGATCAGCGCGAGCACGTTGTCCACAGCGTTGTGGTGCTCGGTGATGCCCAGGGTCCAGCAAATCTGAGCGCGCTCGGCGCGGGCGTAGCAGTGCGCCAGTTCCCGGATCAAATCTGCTGAAACAGCGCAGGTGCTTTGGGCATAATCCAGCGTGAACTTTTGCACGTGCTTGGCGAATTCCTCAAAACCGCTGGTGGCATGCTCAATAAAATCACGGTTTTCCAGGCCCGCAGCGAGAATCTCCCGTCCCACCGCGTTGGCCAGGGCGATGTCCGTGCCCACCTGCAACCCGAGCCACTTCTCCGTCCATTGTGCGGAACTCGTCCGCCGCGGATCCACCACGAAAAGCTTGGCTCCGTTGTGCACGCCCCTGAGCAGGTGATGGAAGAAGATGGGATGCGTCTCCCGGGCATTCGATCCCCAGAGGATGATGAGATCTGTCTCTTCCATTTCGCGGTACGAACTGGTGCCGCCGCCCATCCCGAGTACCGTCGCCAGACCGACGACGCTGGGGGCGTGTCAAGTCCGGTTGCAACTGTCGATATTGTTACTGCCGATCACCACTCGCGCGAACTTCTGCGCCAGAAAATTCATCTCATTGGTCGCCTTCGAGCAACTGAATAGCCCAAAGCTCTGCGGACCGCTTTTCTGTACAGCGCTGCGGAAGCCCTGAGCGGCGCGCTCCAGCGCCTCGTCCCATGTGGCGGGAAGGAGCCGGCCGTTTTCCCGGACCAGCGGGGTGGTGAGTCGTGAATCTTGTGTTGCCATGGCCCGATTCTAGCAGGACGAGCGCCCCGGCCGCCGCGAACACCCTGTATCATGATCGCGCATGTTTTCGCGCCGCACCGATTGGAAGCTCACTCCCAACCGCTTCACCCAGGCTCAGCGAGAAGTTTCAACTGCGGGCAGGGAAGTGCTCGACCTGACCGTCTCCAACCCTTTCCGCGCCGGTCTGCACTACGACCCAGAAGCCATTCTCAACTCCCTGAGAAATCCGAAGGCCATGGATTACGATCCTCAACCTAAGGGCTTGTACAGCGCACGCGAGGCGGTAGCGCTGTATTACCGTGAGCAGCACGGCGAGTTTCTTGATCCCGATTCGCTGCTGCTTACCACCAGCACCAGTGAGGGTTACTCTTACATCTTTCGCCTGCTGTGCAATCCTGACGATGAAGTCCTGGTACCCAAGCCAAGTTATCCGCTGTTCGAGTTCCTCGCCGATCTGCAGGATGTGAAGTTGGCGCCCTACCCGCTGCTTTACGATCACGGCTGGCAAATCGACTTCCCGTCGTTGGCGCGGGCGGTGACCTCTCGCACGCGCGCGGTGGTTGTGGTGCATCCCAATAATCCCACCGGTTCATATGTAAGCGCCGGCGAACGGACGCAGTTGAATGCGTTCTGCCGGGAACATGGACTGGCCCTGATTGTGGACGAAGTATTTCTGGACTATCCGCACGACGGCGCCCCGAGACCGAGCTTCGTGCTCAACCCGGACGTGCTAACCTTCACCCTCAGCGGCCTCTCGAAAATCTCTGGCCTCCCGCAGATGAAACTGGCGTGGGTAGCAGCCAGTGGCCCCGCCCCCGCATTCACAGCGGCCATGGATCGCCTGGAAGTGGTTGCCGACACCTATCTTTCCATGAATGCTCCCATCCAGCTGGCCGCAGTGGTCTTGCTGGAGCAGCGCAAGAACATCCAGCCGCTGCTCCTCGACCGCTTGCGTATTAATCTCTCCGAGCTCGATCGTCAACTGGCGCAGCAGAAAGCAGTGCAGCGTTTGCAGGTTGAAGGAGGATGGTATGCCTTGTTACGCGTACCGGCGATCCAATCCGACGAAGACCTCGCGATCGCTCTGCTCCACCAGGCTTCGGTGTTGGTCCATCCCGGCCACTTCTACGATTTCCCCAGCGATGGCTACCTGATCGTCAGCTTGCTTACTCCACCCACCGAATTTCGCGAAGGCGCGAGCCGAATCCTTGAGCTGCTGAACCATCGACAGTAAGTATCATCAACTGAGAACTGAGAATGGAGATCCGAGATCTTCATTCAGGAGATCTTCTTCAGGAGATCAATCCATCCCCGAAAGATGGTTCTCATACGTGCTCCCGGTTTGCCGGGTGGTTCAGACCAATGTGACAATAGCTGCATGCACAACACTTTCACTTCGGCGGTAAATCTTTTAGCGGCCGCGATCATGCTGCTGGGGAATCACTATTCCCTTGGCCAGCAGACGCCAGCAGCCAAAACTCCAACCACTCCCACCACCAGGGTTCGGCGAGCGCCCGCGGCAAAGACTCAGGTTGCCCCCGCGCTCACCACTCAAAAGGACAAATTCAGCTACGCTCTTGGAATGAATCTGGGAACGAGCTTGCACAAGCAGTCCGTTCCCGTCGATCCCAACATTCTCTTGCGTGGCTTGAGAGATGCTCTGGCTGGCGGCAAGACAGCCCTGACCGAAGATCAGGCGCGAGCCGCCCTCATGGAAGTGCAGAATGAAGTGCGCAAGAAGCAACAGGAGCAAATGCAGGCTGCCGGGGAGGTAAACAGAAAGGAAGGCGATGCGTTTCTGGCCGCCAACAGGGCCAAAGACGGCGTCGTCACCTTGCCCAGCGGGTTGCAGTACAAGATTCTGACCCAAGGCACCGGACCGAGGCCGACGGCCGCCGATTCAGTCGTCTGCAACTACCGCGGCACTCTCATTAATGGCACGGAATTTGACAGCTCCTACAAGCGCGGCGAACCGGCGACTTTTCCGGTAAGCGGCGTCATCAAAGGCTGGACCGAGGCCCTGCAACTCATGCCCGTGGGATCGAAGTGGCAACTCTTCGTGCCCTCTGGCCTGGCCTACGGCGAACGCTCTCCCGGCCCCGAAATTGCCCCCGATTCCACTCTGATTTTTGAAGTGGAGCTGCTCTCCATCCAGAACAAGGGCGACGAGAAAAGTCCAAACAAGCCGTAGGAGGATCCAGGGCGGACGCCTTTTCTAGGTTTTTACAAGAAACGGATTGCGTTCGCGTTCTTCCCCAATGGTGGTCAAGGGGCCATGGCCGGGAATGACCAGAGTCTCATCGGGCAGGGCCAGCACTTTCTCGTGCAGAGAACGGATGATTTTCTGCATCGAGCCTCCCGGCAGATCGGTGCGGCCAATGCTGCCCGCAAACAAAGTGTCGCCGGCAATCAATTTCTGTTCTAAGGGAAAGTACAGACAGACGCTGCCCTCGGTGTGTCCTGGAGTATGAATCACGTTCGCGATGAGCGGACCCGCCTGGACGGTATCGGCTTGTCCGATGCTGCGATCGATTTCAACCTTGCCCGGGTTCTCTACTCCGATCCACGCCGCTTGCACATCCAGCATCTTCAGCAGGGCATAATCGTTCTGGTTGAGCAGGATCGGCGCGCCGGTGGCCGCCCGCAACTTCATCGCCCCCCCCACATGATCGATGTGGGCATGAGTAATGACGATCTGCCTCAGCTGTAGATTGTGCTTCTGAATCAAGGCAAGGATATCTGCGATGTCGTCACCGGGATCGATCACCATGGCGTCGCGGGTAGTCTCGTCCCCGATCACAGAACAGTTACACTGCAGCGGCCCGACGGCAAGGATTTCGTGAATCATGGCAGCTGATGAGCTGATAGTCGTCGGTTGTCAGCTACTTCAGCCCGCTTGACCAAGGGCCAACGACCAACAGCTACTTCTGCGCCGGTGGCGCCGGAACCGGCGCGGGCGTTGCCGGCTGCGTCTTGGTCTGTGACGGCGTGATCCCCTGCAGCACGGAGTTCGAGCCACTGCCTCCGCGCGATGCCATAATCGACAGTGTGATCGAGGTGATCATAAAGATGATGGTTGACCATGTGGTCGCCTTGGACAGGGCAGTGGCGGCGCCCCGCGGCCCAAAGGCGGTCTGGCTTCCCATGCCGCCAAAGGCAGCCGCAATATCCCCGCTCTTACCGCTTTGTAGCAGCACCACGATGATCAGAAAAAAACAGACAACAACGTGAATCGTCGTAATCAGATAAATCATGCAGTTTCCATCTATCCCCAATCGGAGTAAATAATCGCATCCGCAAAATATCGCGGACCGCAAAAACGTGGTGCGGAAGGGGGGATTTGAACCCCCACGCCTTTCGGCGCCACCCCCTCAAGATGGTGTGTCTGCCAGTTCCACCACTTCCGCAGCAGGGTCGATTATAGCAAAGCGGGTTTCAGTACTTTACGATGGCGGCAAAGGATTTCGGATCCAGACTGGCGCCGCCTACCAGCGCCCCGTCGATTTCCTCTTCGGACATCAACGCCTTTACGTTTTCCGGCTTGACCGAACCGCCGTACAGGATGCGGAGATTGGCGGCGAAGTCTTCGCCGAAGGCCTTGGCGGCCTCGCCACGAATCAGAAGATGAGCGGCGGAGGCGAGTTGTGGGGTGGCGGTTTTTCCCGTCCCGATGGCCCACACCGGTTCGTAGGCCACCACCAACTTGGTCGCCTTCTTTGCGGAGATGGCGTGGAAGGCGCGGAGACACTGGCGGCGCAACACGTCCTCGGTGAGATTGGCCTCGCGTTCTTCGAGGACCTCACCCACACACACGATGGGAGTGAGCTCGCCTTCAAGCGCGGCCTTGAGCTTGAAGTTCACGATGTCATCGGTTTCTCCGAAGTGCTGGCGGCGTTCGGAGTGGCCGATGATCACATGAGTGCAACCGACGTCGAGGAGCATGCCCGGACAGATTTCGCCGGTGTAGGCGCCTTCTTTTTCCCAGTACAGGTCTTGCGCACCGATGGCCACGTTGGAGCCCTTGCTCTCTTCGACCGCGACAAAAAGATCGATGTAGGGCGGGCAGACGACGATTTCATCCCGGTCGTGGCCGGCCACCCGCGGGAGGAAATCGCGGAAGAAAGCCCGGGTCTGATCGAGGTTCTTGTACATCTTCCAGTTGGCGGCCATCAGTTTTTTTCTCGTCATTTGATTTCCCAGACTCCGATCTCGTAGGGAGGACCCGGTAAAGGATTATGTTGGGCCATAGCGGCGGAAGCGAACACGTCTAAAGTTGTCTTGTCGAACAGCATCATCGATACGTACACCACGCACTTGGCAGTCCTGAGTTGTTCAATTGCGGTGGGGATTGCTACCCAGGCCGCCAGTTCCGCAGGATACCCATAGATGCCGGTGGAAATTGCCGGGAACGCCATACTATGCAATCCCAAATCGTCGGCGACGCGGATCGACTCCCGGTAGCACGAGGACAGTACTTCCGCTTCTCCATGGTTCCCTCCGCGCCAGACCGGGCCAACCGTGTGGATCACGTATTTCGCACCCAGCCGGCCCGCCGTGGTTGCGACTGCCTGACCGGGCAAGAGCGGCCCTCGCTCCCTGCGAATGCGTCGACACTCCTCTGTGACCGCGGGACCTCCAGCAGCATGGATAGCTCCGCACACTCCGCCTCCGGGGAGCAAGTCACAGTTAGCAGCGTTCACGATTGCGTCGCACCGGGACTTAGTGATATCGCCAAGTTCCACCCGAACTTCGGCTGGATCAGCGACTCGTACACTCACCGCATAGCGCTTGTCTCTTGGCAGATCCATTTCAAGATGTTCCACAGGACAAGGTGTTCATTCCTAGTTTCACTTCTTGTCGGTGAGCGCCTCTACGCCCGGGAGTTTTTTGCCTTCCAGAAACTCCAGCGAAGCTCCGCCGCCGGTGGAGATATGCGTGATCTTGTCGGCCACCCCGGCTGCATTCACCGCGGAGACTGAATCTCCTCCGCCTACGATTGAGGTAGCGCCCACATTCTCGGCTACCGCGTGGGCAATCTGGAACGTGCCCTTGGCGAAAGGAGAGAGCTCGAAGACGCCCATGGGGCCGTTCCAGACGATGGTCAGGGCGCGGGCGATTTCCTCCGTGAAGGTCTCGATGGTCTGCGGTCCGATATCCAGGGCCATTAGATTGGATGGAATACTGGTCACCGTCTGAACGATGGCATTGACATCGATTTTTTCCGCCCCCACGTGGTCCGTGGGCAACAGGAATTTCAGCTTGTGGCTCTTTGCCTCTTTCAAAAGTTGGCGCGCCAGCTCGACCTTGTCCTCCTCCACCAGAGATTTGCCCACCGGCTCGCCTTGGGCCTTGAGGAAGGTGTAGGCCATGCCCCCACCGATGATGAGGACGTCAACTCTATCCAGAAGATTGCGAATGACACCGATCTTGTCGCTCACCTTGGCGCCGCCCAGGATCGCGATGAAGGGCCGCTCTGGATGGCGCAGCACTTTGCCCAGGTACTGCAGTTCTTTCTCCATGAGCAGCCCCGCCGCGGACTTCTGCACGAAGCGGGTAACGCCGACCGTGGAAGCGTGGGCACGATGCGCCGTGCCGAAAGCATCGTTTACGTAGTAGTCGGCCATGCCGGCAAGTTGCTTGGCGAACTTGGGATCGTTGGCTTCTTCTTCGGGATGGAAGCGCAGGTTCTCCAGCAGCAGCGTCTGGCCTTGTTCCAGCTTTCCTGCCATCTCCTCCGCTTCGGGGCCGATGCATTCGGGGCAGAAGCCCACGTTTTCACCACGCGCCAGTTCTTTGTCCAGCAACATACGCAGGCGCTCCGCCGCGGGCTTGAGGCTCATCGCGGGATTGGGCTTTCCCTTGGGACGGCCGAGATGGGAGACCAGCACCAACCGCGCCCCGTGACGAAGAGCGTACTCAATTGTGGGCAGGGTTTCGCGAATGCGAGTGTCGTCCACCACCCGACCATCTTCGAGCGGGACATTGAAGTCTACCCGCATGAGGACGCGGCGATTGTTGAGCGATAGATCGCGAATGGAAAGTTTTGACATAGGGGATGTCCTTTGGAATGGCACAGCCGCTCGCGGCTGCCGGGGGCGGCCGTTGGCCGCCCCACGCGGGCGAGGGCGCCCGCGCCACACGCGCTTACAGGCCCTTGCTTGCGATGTAGTTGATCAGGTCGCGGACGCGGCACGAATATCCCCATTCGTTGTCGTACCACGAGATCACTTTGACACAATTGCCGGCGACCACCAGGGTCATGGGCGCGTCCACGATGGAAGAGCGGCCGTCACCTTTGTAATCAGCCGAAACCAGTTCCTGTTCTTCGTAGCCCAGGTAGCCCTTCAGAGGGCCGCTCTCGGAGGCTTTCTTGAGAGCAGCATTCACTTCTTCCTTCGTCGTCTTTTTTTCCACCAACGCCACCAGGTCAACCACTGAGACGTTAGGTGTGGGCACGCGCATGGCGAAGCCGTCGAGCTTGCCCGCCAGCTCCGGAATCACCAGCTTCAGAGCCTTGGCCGCGCCCGTCGAAGTCGGGATCATGTTGATGGCGGCGGCACGAGCCCGGCGCAGGTCCTTGTGAGGAAAATCCAGGATGACCTGGTCATTGGTGTAAGAGTGGATCGTGGTCATGGTCCCGCATATGATTTTGAAGCTGTCATTGACTACCTTAGCGATCGGCGCCAGGCAGTTGGTGGTGCAGGAAGCGTTCGAGATGATGTGGTGCTTGGCGGGATCGTAAACTCCCTCATTCACGCCCAGGACGACGGTGACATCTTCGTTCTTGGCAGGTGCCGAAATGATTACTTTCTTCACCGGCCCGCGCAAATGCTTCTTGGCCTCGTTGGCGTCGGTGAAGTGGCCCGTGGACTCGAGCACTACCTGGGCCCCGACCGACTCCCAGGGCAACTTGACTGGGTCTTTTTCCTTGAACACCTTGATGGTCTTGTTGCCGATGGAGATGCTGTCCGCGCCGGCCGTGATCTTGTGCTCCAGATTGCCCAGAATGGAATCGTATTTAAGCAGATGAGCCAGAGTCTTGGGGTCGGTGAGATCGTTGACCGCCACGAATTCGATGTTGCTGTCATTGAGCGACGCTCGGAGCACATTTCGCCCGATGCGCCCGAATCCGTTGATTCCTACTTTGATTGCCATTTTGCCTCCGAAAAGTCGACTTATAAGGACCGGTGGAAAGTTGTCTAGTCTCTGTGGAAAGAAAATGTTAACAGGGAAACAGAGAATGCGCCAAATTACGATCTGCTCAGACAGCAATCGCCTCAGGGGCCCGATCGCCAGGTAAGCGCAAAATCAGCAATGGGGTTATGGCGTGACTTCGATTTGCAGATAGAGGTTCAGCTTGCTCCAGAAGAAGGGAATGCGGGCCAGCCAGTACTTACGCTTGATGGTATTGCTGGCCCGCGGCCATTCTTCCGGCGGAAGAATCCGGGCGGTTGCCTTGAACTCGGGGCCGGTAATTTTTCCGCGCATGGTGCACGGCGCAATGCGGATCTGGGGATTGTTCCGGATACGCTTGTATTTGCCCGAGTCACTGCGAGTCATTACGTAAAGTTTGTCATCCGTTTCGCCGAACCAGACCGGGGTGTGAACGGCAGTGCCGTCCTTGCGAAAGGTGGCCATGTCTATGTACTTCTGGCCGTTGATTTCAGGTGGGACCGGCATGGAGATATTGTACGGCGGAAGGGTTGTGAATGTGTGGCGCGGGCGCCCTCGCCCGCGTGCACGGTAGGCAGCACCAGAAAACTTCATGGAAGGCAGTCGGCCCGGCCAATTGCCCACCCAATCCAAAAAACAGCCGGTGGCTTACGCGGGCGAGGGCGCCGGCGCCACACAACCAGACTCTTTCTTGACAGGCTTTCGAGTTGAGTCGAGAATGTGCGCGTCAACAATAGAAATGAGGATCTACTTTGACCTCTCCAACCAGGCGTGAGTTTCTTGGCGGCGCTTTTGCCCTGATGAGCGCGGCTAGCATTCGCCTCCCCATCTGGGCGCAGACGGTCGCGAGTCTTGCCGGCGCTCCCGCTGCCGGTCCGCTCCTGTTGGGAGTTGACTACTATCCCGACCAGACGCCGGAAGCGCTTTGGGAAGAAGACGCGCGCATGATGGCGGAGGTGGGATTCACCAACGTGCGTATTGCCGAGTTTGCCTGGGCGTTGATGGAACCGGCGGAGGGCAAATTTGATTTTACCTGGCTACGCCGCGCCATCGGCATATTGAACAAACACCGCATCGCAGTCATTCTGGGCACTCCGTCGGCGGCGCCTCCACCCTGGTTGAGTACCAAGTATCCCGATATCGTCGAAGTCAACGAAAAGGGCGAACGGCTGCATCCAGGGGGACGGCGATTTACCTGTCCCACCAACCAGGTCTATCGGCGGCTTTCGTTGATCATCGCCAGCGAAATGGCGAAGACGTTCGCCGAGACGCCGGGCGTGATCGGCTGGCAGATCGACAACGAATTCACCCTCGGCTCATCGCAACGTTGCTACTGCAATTACTGCCAAGGCGGATTTCAGACCTGGCTTCGCGCCAAGTACGGCACGCTGGAAGATCTGAATCGAGCCTGGGGAACAGTCTTCTGGAGCCAGACTTACACCGATTTTAATCAGGTCCCGGTGCCGCTGCCGTCGGGTGGAGATCCTAATCCCGGACTGGCGCTGGATTACGATCGCTACCAGTCTTACGCCAACGTGTCCTTCCAGCTGGAACAGTTGGACATGCTGCGCAAGACGTGTCCGCGGCATTTCGTCACCACCAACAATGTCGGCCTGGTGGACACGATCAACATGCGCGATCTTTACGAGAAGCTGGATTTCACCGCGTTCGATAACTATCCCGGCTTCTTCGACATGCTGATGGCGCAGCAAGGCAAGGCGGGACCTTCCGCCTTCGTTTCGGCGGCCATCCCCCTGGGACATGACCTCGCACGCAGCGTGAAGGGCGGCAAGCCATTCATGATCATGGAAGAGCAATCGGGAAAGGCGGGACAGAAAACTTTTTCTCCGCAGCCGGAGAAAGGGCAGGTGCGGTTGTGGACATATCAGGCCATCGCGCACGGTGCCATGGGAGTTAACTACTTTCGTTGGGACACGGCGACTTTCGGGGCAGAAGAATATTGGCACGGCGTCCTGAACCACGATCGCTCGAGGAGTCCGGGTTATGACGAAATCAAGCAGGGAGTAAAAGAGCTCAAAGCGCTGGGGCTGGAAGTTCTGTATTCCACCTACGTGGCCGACTCAGCCCTCGTCTTTGACTACGATTGCAGTTGGGCGCTCAGTATCCAGCCGGGACACTTCCGGCTGACCTACCTGGACCAGATCATGTCATGGTACGGCGCCATCTCAGCGAGCCACTCAGGAATCGATGTGATCGGGCCGGAGGTTGATCTCTCCGCGTACAAGATTGTGTTCGCCCCGGTCGCGTACGTGATGTCCGAAAAGCAGGCGTCCCGGATCAGGAGTTTTGTGCAGGGCGGCGGAATGTTTGTGACCAACTTCCGCCTGGGGGTGAAAACCGAGAGCAGTCAGATCGTCCGCACTCCGCTTCCCGGGCTGCTGCGGGATGTGATGGGAGTGACCGTCGAGGACTACGTTCCGATTTACTCGGCAAAGAATGGAGTGAAGTTCTCGCCTGCTCTGGCTGGTCCCGACGCGCAATGCGCTCTGTGGACGGATATCCTTCAACCCGCGGGAGCTGAGGTGCTGGCCTCCTACACGGCAGGGGCACATGCGGGACAGGCAGCGATCACCATGAACAGCTTCGGCAAAGGCAAAGCCGTGTACATCGGATCGGACCTGAATGAGCCGAGCCTGGCCAGGGTACTTCGTACCCTTTCCGGGATGGCTGGAGTTAAGCAGCCTCTGGAGGTCCCGCCCGGCGTGGAAGTGACCGTGCGCAAAGCGGGCGACAAGCAGTGGATATTTATTCTGAACCATAGTGCGGCTTCGCAGGCCCTGAATTTGCCCGGAGCTTTTGTCGATTTGCTCAGCGGAGAGAAGCACACCGGAACCATCGAGGTCGGTGCGTATGGCGTGCGCGTGCTGCAAGCATGACGTGGCTCGTGTGGGGCGGACACTCTTGTCCGCCGCTTTTGACGTTCAATTTGCGTTCATCGCGCTGGCTCAATCTTTGGCAGTTGGTACTCAGGGACGAAGCCAAAAGTTAAGAAAGGCTTCACAATTGGCGGTACAAGAGTGTCCGCCCACACAGTCACAGGCTGGCAGCTTTGGTTCGTTGGATTGCCTGAGCTATGTAGCTGTGTTACAAACCTGACATGCGCAAGTGGATGCGCGATCGTCTTAAGCGCCCCAAGAGAAACGCAGAAGCCGGTAAGAACGAGCCTGCGCAGGCCCCTCTTCAGCCTGCCTACTACGATGTCGCGGATGTTGCCGCCCCAGCGCCACCAACCCGCGCCGCCGAAGCAGAAATTCAAGCACCTCCCGCGCCGGAAATTCCAGCCATGCAGGTTGAGTCTCCCGAGGCGCGCCCGTCTCAACCGCAACGCCCCAGTGGAAATGGCGACCCGCGCCGCCGCCGGCGGCGGGGAAGAGGCGGACGAGGCCGCGGCGGAGCGAGAACTGCTCCAGCCGTCGAGGTGCCGCGCGCTGATGCCTCCGCAAGTGGCCAGCCAGCCGTTGCCCCAGCCACCGAGGCCGCGGGTGCTACAGTGCCGTCGCCGGCGACAGCACCCCGGGTTTCAAAAGGCACCGTGGTTCTAGCCATCGGATTGCCCGGATCCGGCAAGAGTTCATGGTTCAAGCGGCACAACATCACGCCGCTTTCGAGCGACATGTTGCGCGCGCTTCTGTTTGACGATCCCACCGAGCAACGCTTTCAGGACTTAATTTTCTCCAACTTGCGTTCCATGTTGAAGGCGCGCCTGATTGCACGCCGTCCGCTGAATTATGTGGACGCGACCAACCTGACCCCACACGAACGGCAGAGCTGGATTAAACTGGCGCAGGATTATGGCTACGAAGTGCAGGCCGTGTTCTTCGACGTTCCCCTGGAAGTTTGCCTGGAGCGCAATCACAAGCGCGAGCGCACGGTGGCCGACGACGTGATGCGGCGCATGAGCGCAAAGCTGAAGCCGCCGACGTTTGAAGAGGGGTTCTCCAAGATCACGGTGGTCAGGGTCAAGCGCAAGGAGTAACAGGCTGGTTCGTGCAGATCCCCGCCGATATTGACCTCAACGCCGCACGCCCATAGAATCACAGATAGCGCATCTTTCGCGTCTCTCGCCGTGAGTTGCCCCCTCGTTCAATGGTAGGACAGCAGATTCTGGATCTGCTTATCGGGGTTCGAATCCCTGGGGGGCAACCAAAAATATAAACTTTCCTGGCGAACGCTCCCTCGCGCCCTTCTCTTGAGACGCCTCTGCCTAGTAACAACAGAAATGGATGCCTGTGGAAAAGCATCTTCTTCGGCAATCTAAATTTACAAACTTTTAATCGGGGAGTAACGACCGCTTGACGAGGCCACCGTACGGTGTGCGGAACAGCAGTCTTGGGATGGCAGTTCATTCCGCAACAGCTACAAGGAGCAATGAATGTTCAAGCGACTCAGAAGATCTGAAGCCCCCAGGAGATTTTTGGCCGTGGTGATGACGTACCTTACCATCCTGGGAACGACACCAGCCTACGCGAACTCATCTTTTTCACGTACTACAACCCCCATCAAGCATCTGGTTGTGATCTTTCAGGAGAACGTTTCGTTCGATCATTATTTCGGGACGTATCCCAAGGCCGCCAATCCCAAGGGGGAGCCGTCGTTTTTTGCCCGGCCTGATACCCCGACGGTGAATGGGCTTGCGGGAGTGCTGCTGAACAACAATCCAAACCTGCTGAACGCCGGAAACGGGACCGGTGCAACCAATCCCTTCCGGCTGGACCGCTCCCAGGCCGCCACCGCAGACCAGGGACATAACTATGGACCGGAGCAAGCCGCGGCGCACTTCGGCTTGATGGACCTGTTCCCGCTGAACGTCGGCGCTGCCGGACCACCGCCCAATGCCCCACCGCAAATTGTGACTACCAAGGGTGTCAACCTAGGCTATTACGACGGCAACACGGTAACGGCGTTGTGGAATTACGCGCAGCACTTTGCCATGAGCGATAACTCGTATGACACTGTGTTTGGACCTTCGACTCCCGGCCTCATGAACCTGGTGTCGGGTCAGACCAACGGAGTGACAACCGTATTGAACGGGACCGGAAGCGAAACCGATGGCGGCAGCGGCACCTTGACTGTGGTTGGCGATCCTGATCCGGTGGGAGACGTTTGCTCGGCGCCGACTCGCAACCAGGTTCAAATGGGCGGGCGCAACATTGGCGACCTGCTGAACGATGCCGGAGTGAGCTGGGGCGCCTTCATGGGAGGCTTCGACTTGACAGTCAAGAATTCCAACGGCACCACCGGCTGTTTTCGCAGTTCCACCTCTGCCTTCACGGGAACCAGCGCCGACTACATTCCGCACCACGCTTTCTTTCAGTACTACGCTTCTACCGCCAACCCGACCCACGCCCGGCCCGGTTCGGTCTCTGAGATCGGACACGACGGCGCTGCCAATCATCAGTACGACCTGAACGACTTCTACAAGGCGGTGAAGAATGGTGACTTTCCCGCCGTCAGCTTCCTGAAAGCGCAGGCCTATCAGGATGGTCACGCCGGATACTCCGATCCGCTCGACGAGCAGGTGTTCATCGTGAACGTGATCAACTTCCTGCAGAAGGCCCCCGAGTGGGACAGCACTGCGGTCGTGATTCTGTATGACGACTCGGACGGCTGGTACGATCATCAGTTGGGCCCGATTGTGAATCAATCGACCAGCCCGGCCGACGCGCTTACCGGCCCCGGCGCCTGCGGCGACGGCAGCACTGCTCTGCCCGGTATCGATTCCGGCAATCCTCATGCGCAAGGCCGCTGCGGCTACGGTCCACGGCAACCTTTGCTCGTGATCTCTCCCTGGGCCAGGGAAGACTTTGTGGACAACACGGTCACTGACCAGACCTCGGTCCTACGCTTCATAGAGGACAACTGGCTGGGCGGACAACGTATTGGCGGAGGATCGTTCGATGCTTACGCCAACTCGATCACGCAGATGCTTGACTTCAAGCATGGGAGGAACGGCCGATTGTTCCTGGAGCCGCTCAGCGGAGAGCCGCAGATCCGCTAGGACTGCCCCGGATTGTCAGGTTGCGGATTGTAGAATTTTGACTAGCCCTGACGTAAGCCAACAGGCATGGGGAAGTGTCTCTCCATGCCTGTCAGTTTTATTGGAGCCCCGGATTGAAGACGACAGAAAGACTTGCCCACCTTACTCGTCGCGAGTTTTTGCAAATATCAGGAATGTTTGTCGCCGGAATGGCGGCCAGCCAGCCTAACCCCCACCGCACCGGCATCATCGCCCGGCCGTTGCTGGATGTGAATGCCCTGCAGCGGTTCGTGGATCCGCTCCCCGTTCCACCGATTCTCAAGCCGAGCGGAACCCGTCCCAGCCCGGATGCTCCCGCCGCTCAAATTCCTTATTACCGGGTCGAGATGCGGGCGCTCGAAAGCAAAGTTCATCGCGATGTAAAGCCCACGCAGCTCTGGGGTTTTGGCGAAAATTCTCCGGGCCCGACCTTTGAAACCCGCAGCGGCGAACCTCTGCTGGTGGAGTGGGCGAACGAATTGCCGACATCACATTTTCTTCCCATCGACCACAGCCTCCATGGCGCGGAGGCCGACAAGCCCAGTGTTCGCGCCGTCACGCACCTGCATGGAGCCAAAGCTCCCGCGAGCAGCGACGGCTATCCGGAAGACTGGAGTGTCCCCGGCAAATCGACGCTCTGCTACTACCCCAATCATCAGGACGCGGCCATGCTGTGGTATCACGACCACGCGCTGGGAATTACTCGCCTGAACATGTATGCCGGACTCTTCGGCGCTTTCGTCATTCGCGATGAACACGAAGATGGCCTGAACCTGCCGCGGGGCAAGTACGAGATTCCGCTGGCCATCTATGACCGCGCGTTTGATCGTGAGGGCCAGCTTTATTATCCGGTGTCGCCCGAACCGGAATCGCCCTGGGTGCCGGAAGTATTTGGCGACGCGATCCTGGTCAATGGCAAGATGTTTCCCTACCTGGAAGTGGAGCCGCGGAAATATCGCTTTCGAATTCTCAATGCGGCCAACGGACGCTTCTTTCACCTGGCGCTTTCGAATGGACAGGAATTCCACCAGATTGGAACGGACCTGGGATTGCTGCCCGCCCCCGTGCCGCTGAAAAGCCTGCTGATAGCACCCGCGGAGCGTGCCGACCTGGTCATCGATTTTTCCGGCCACGCCGGAGAACAGATCGTAGTCACCAACGATGCTTTTACCGTGATGCAGTTTCGGGTGGCGAAAACCGGGACGCCGGACACCAGTTCACTACCGTCGAGTCTGCGGCCGGTCCCCAGGATCCCGGAATCGGCGGCGGTGAACAACCGCATCCTGACTCTGGGAGAAAAAGACGACAAGGCCGCGAATCCGACGATGATGCTGCTCAACAACGCCCATTGGGGTATGCCGGTAACCGAAAGTCCGGCGCTGGACTCGGTGGAGATCTGGAATTTCCTCAACTTTACTGACGATTCCCATCCCATTCATCTCCACCTGGTGCGCTTTCAAATCCTGGATCGGCGGGGCTTTGAGCCCTTCTACTACTACACCCAGGGAAAAGTGAAGTACATCGGACCGGTAGTGCCGCCCGCCGCAAACGAGGCGGGATGGAAGGACACGGTGCAGGCCCATCCCGGAATGGTGACGCGTATCATCGCGCGCTTCGAAGGTTATCCCGGCCGCTATGTGTGGCACTGCCACATTCTGGAGCACGAGGACAACGAAATGATGCGGCCCTACGATGTGGTGGCGTCGTAGAGGCGGGAGTACGGCAAGAAACGGGTTGGAGCAGGGGCGTGGATCGGCGGCCAAGCAGGGTGGATGGAGGGTGGAGCAAGGCCTTGGCCCTGCACTGAGACATCAAATGGGACGGGGCTTCCCGCCCCGCTTCCGGAGCACCTTCGCAATCGCTGCACTCGGCCTGTGCCGTGCAGTTAACCTTAGCCCCAACCACCTCTCCTTTCGCAGGATTATTGTGATAGCTTTTCTGCGCTTTGGTTGGACTGACTAAC
>Ga0335082_10000331_pt1 | contig 48141 bp, 57 predicted proteins | sample Lox_Sample_41_FD_206718 | JGI IMG/M metagenome (GOLD analysis project Ga0335082, IMG submission 206718) | Soil microbial communities from Loxahatchee National Wildlife Refuge, Florida, United States - Lox_Sample_4.1 | ecosystem: Environmental > Terrestrial > Soil > Wetlands | place: USA...
CCCTGGGCAGGTTTCGGCAAGACGGAACGAGTCCCGTAGGGACGAGAGAAAATTGCATGGGTCCTCCGCGAGACAAAATGCGTCTCGCTCAGGATGACAAGCTTTAGGAAACGCGGATTGCAGCTTGCCGCAGGATCTTTCCTTCCGGAGATGCCGGGAGGGGTTAGGACACGAGACACGTGATTGGAAAAGAGAGAATTCGGATTCGGTTGAAGGCGTACGACTATCGCATTCTGGATCAGTCGACGGGCGAGATCGTGGAAACGGCGCGGCGCACGGGCGCGCAGATCGCGGGACCGATTCCACTGCCTACGATGAAGAACAAGTACACGGTGCTGCGTTCGCCGCACGTGGACAAGAAGTCGCGGGAGCAGTTTGAGATCCGCACACACAAGCGGCTGCTCGATATTCTCGAGCCGACGCAGCAGACGGTGGATGCGCTGATGAAGCTGGATCTGCCGGCGGGCGTGGATGTGGAGATCAAGGCTTTCGGAAAAGAACATAAATAGCTTCGAGCCTCGAGCGGCGAGCTACGAGTGAGAAGCTTCCAGCCAATAGCGATTGAGCCAAGCTGGATGGAGAGAGGGAAATGGCTACCAAGGTCGCGGGAATTTTGGGCAAGAAGGTCGGGATGACGCAGTTGTTTGACTCAAAAGGCGACGTTCGCCCAGTCACAGTACTGCAAGCTGGACCTTGCGTCGTGACGCAGCACAAGTCGGCCGTGAAAGATGGTTACGAGTCGGCTCAGATTGGGCTCGTGGAGTTTGTGAAGGAGTCGCGACTTTCGAAGCCGGAGCGCGGACACCTGGCGAAAAACAATCTTCCGCCGGTGAAGTTCCTTCGCGAAGTTCCGCTCGAGGTCGACGGGACGGCCGCCGAGGGCAACGGCGCGGTAAAAGTTGGCGACAGGGTGCTGGTGGAAATCTTCGACGGTGAAAAGTTCGTCGACATCGTTGGAGTCAGCAAGGGCAAGGGTTTTCAGGGTGTCGTGAAGCGACATCATTTCGGTGGTGGTCCGAAGTCGCATGGCTCGATGTTTCAGATCACCGGTTCGATCGGTTCGTCGGCGTTTCCGTCGCGTGTGTTCAAAGGCATGCGGATGTCAGGGCATATGGGAGATCAGCAGGTAACAGTGCGCAATCTTCGCGTACTCGGCGTTGACAAGGAAGAGAACCTGCTGGTGGTCGAAGGCAGCGTGCCGGGGCCGCAGGGCGGATACGTCGTGATCATCAAAGCGAAGAAGCCACCCAGAGAGCGTCGTGGATTCGCGGGTGCAGCTACGGTGGATCCGTTGAAGGCGGCGAAGAGAGCGGCGAAGAAGGCATAACTTAAGTGATCGGTGGCCAGTGGCCAGCGGTCAGGAATGCAAAGATATGGCAACGATTGATATTCACAATTTGAACGGCGAAAAGGTCGGCACATTCGATCTGGCCGATGAAATCTTCGGCGCAGTGAATGAAGATCTGCTCTGGGAAGCGGTGAAACACTATCGCGCCAGCCAGCGCGCCGGAACGCACAAGACGAAGGCGCGGTGGGAAGTATCGGGCTCGGGGAAGAAGTTGTGGAAGCAGAAGGGCACGGGCCGGGCGCGTATTGGATCGATCCGTTCGCCACTGTGGCGGCATGGGGGCACGGTGCACGGGCCGGTTCCGCGCAGCTATGACTACACATTCCCCCGCAAGAAACTGCTGGGCGCCCTGCGGTCGGCGTTGGCCGCCAAGTTCGCAGACGGCAAATTGACCGTCGTCAATGCGTTCGATCTGAAGGAAGCGAAAACGAAGGAATTCCAGAAGGCGCTGGACGCACTGAAGGTGGAAAAGACAGTGCTGGTTGTCGAAGCGAAGCACGATAACCGGAACCTGGAATTGAGCGCACGAAACATCGATGGGCTCGAGTTGGTGCGGGGAAACGAGGTGCATCCCTATCACCTCCTGCGGCATGATCGGGTGATCTTCTCGCACCCGGCGATCGAGAAGTTGCAGGTTTCTCTGCTGAACTCGGTTTCCAAAAAACAGCGTCAGACAGGAAGCGGTGAGGATGAAGCTGGGAAGAAGCCTGTGAAAGAGCGGCGCCGCCGGCAGCGTACTGACAAAGCGGCGGAGGTGGCGTAATGAAGAGCGCATACCAGATCATTCGCCGTCCGGTAATTACCGAGAAGGGGCTCGCGATCAAGGAGAACCAGAACACGCTGGTGTTCCAGGTGGCTCCGAAGGCGACCAAGACGGAAATCAAGGAAGCGGTGCAGACGATTTTCAAAGTGAAAGTGCATTCAGTGCGCACGGCCACGTATCCCGGGAAAGAACGACGGCGCGGAAAATTCGCAGGCTATCGTCCGGATTGGAAGAAGGCGTACGTGCGCTTGCGCAGCGGCGAGAAGATGCCGGAGTACGCGCAGAATCTGTAAAACAGCTATCAGCTTTCAGCCGCCGGCTTTCAGTAATGTGGCGGCAGGGGGGCTGAGAGCTGACAGCTAAGAGCTGAGAGCTTTTTTTATGCCGATTAAGACATACAGACCGACGACGCAGACCCTGCGGTATCGCACGACGCTCGTCAATGACGACATCACGACCAAGGATCCGCATAAACCGCTGGTTGAGCCCAAGCAGCGCACGGGCGGACGGCGCAACTCAGGCGATGTCACGATGCGGTTCATCGGTGGCGGGCACAAGCGGAAGCTGCGCATCATCGACTTCAAGCGCGACAAAACCGGGATTCCCGCGACGGTGCAGACGATCGAGTACGATCCAAACCGTTCTTCGCGAATTGCGTTGCTGGCGTATGCCGATGGCGAGAAGCGCTACATCGTGCAGCCGGATGGACTTCAGGTAGGGCAGAAAGTTGTAAGTGGGCCTGATGCCGACATTCTTGTGGGCAATGCGCTGCCGCTGCGGAACATCCCGCCAGGTACAGTAATCCACAACATCGAGCTGAAGCCCGGCAAAGGCGCGCAGATGGTGCGCTCCGCGGGCGGATCGGCCCAGTTGGTCGCAAAAGAGGCGGATTATGCGCTCGTGAAGTTGCCTTCGGGCGAGACGCGCAAGGTTTCGCAGGATTGCATGGCGACGATCGGACAGGTCGGTAATATCGACCACGAGAACGTGACGATCGGGAAAGCCGGACGGTCGCGGTGGCTGGGCTGGCGTCCGCATAACCGCGGGGTGTCGATGAACCCTGTCGACCATCCGCACGGCGGCGGCGAAGGAAAGACGTCCGGCGGGCGGCATCCGGTAACGCCGTGGGGCCAGCCGACCCGTGGATACAAGACGCGGAACAACAAGCGCACGGATAAGTTCATCGTGAGCCGGAGATCGAAATAGTCGCTGGTCCCGTTAGACAAACCAGCGAGAACGAAGAGCGGACTTTAGACGCTGTCGGCTGATAGCTGACGGGTGAAAGCTGAGAGCTGAATTTATGGCGCGTTCAACGAAGAAAGGCGCATTCGTCGACGGTTACCTGCAAACGCGGGTCGAGCAGATGAATTCGCGCAATGAGAAGAAGGTACTGCGTACCTGGTCGAGGCGTTCGACCGTCCTGCCCGAGATGGTGGGACACACGATCGCCGTACATAACGGGAAGAAGTTTATCCCCGTATATGTGACCGAGAACATGGTGGGGCACAAGCTGGGCGAGTTCAGTTTTACGCGCACCTTCAAGGGACACTCGATGAAGGCGGCAACAGAAGTGGCGGCGAAGCCGGCTGGTATCCCAGGCGGACCGGGAGCTCCGGCCCCGGCAGCAGGAGCGGCCCCGGCGGCGCCTGCGGCACCGAAGGCGTAGTGGCTAGGAACCTCGAGCTGCGAGCTTAGAGGATGGGAATTGACTATGGAATTTCGAGCTGAGAAAAAGTTCTTGCGAGTTTCGCCGCAGAAGGCGCGGCTGGTGCTGGACCTGATCAAGGGCCGCCGCGTGGAAGACGCGCGCAATACTCTGCTGTTCACCAAGAAGCGCGTGGCGGAGCATGTGGGCAAGTTACTGCAATCGGCGCTGGATAACGCCAACTTTCTTGCGACCGAGAAAGGTCTGGATGTCGAGATCGATAACCTGTACGTCAAGCGGGCAGTAGCGAATGATGGTCCACGTATGAAGCGGATTCGTCCGGCGCCGCAAGGGCGCGCGTACCGGTACCAGCGGCGCATTGCACATATTGAGCTGGTGCTGGCCGAGCGGGGAAAGAATGGTGAGGCGGTGGCGACGGTGATCGGTGAGGAAGAGAAGGCCGCACCTGCTCCAGCGAAGACTAGGCGGAGAGCTCCGGCTGCGAAATCAGCCGGAAAGAAGAAAGCGGTCGCGAAGTAGTTTTGAAGGTGTGCGGACGGATCGTCCGCGACCCCAAAGGGTTTGAAAGGTTGAGGAGAAGCAATGGGACAAAAAGTCCATCCTTACGGATTCCGGCTTGGGTTCACGAAGCCGTGGAAGTCGCGCTGGTTTGCGGAGCGGGACTACGACAAACAGTTGCATGAAGACGTCAAGCTGAAGAATGAGCTGAAGGAGAAGCTCAAGTCGGCGGGAGTGAGTGCCATTGAGATCGAACGTCCGGGGAACAAACTGCGCATCATTATCAAGACGGCGCGGCCGGGGATCATTATCGGGCGCAAGGGTGCGGAAATCGACAAGCTGAAGGCGGAACTGCAGAAGCGCACCGGAGGCAAGGACATTTTTGTCGATATCCAGGAAGTGCATAAGCCCGAACTCGACGCGCAACTGGTGTCGGAGTCGATCGCGCTGCAACTGGAAAAGCGGGTTGGTTTCCGGCGTGCGATGCGCAAAGCGGTGGATTCGGCGCTGCGTTTCGGATGCAAAGGGATCAAGGTTCGCGTGAGCGGACGGTTAAACGGAAATGAAATCGCTCGGTCGGAATGGTATCTGCAGGGACGTCTACCGCTGCACACGCTGCGCGCGGACATCGATTTCGGATTCAGCGAAGCGCGGACGACATATGGCGTTATCGGCGTGAAGTGCTGGGTGTATAAGGGCGAGATCCTGCAGCAGAAGAAACGTGAGGGGCAACAGTCGGTCGCGGCGAGTGGATTCTAGAAATTGCAGAAGTCAGATTGCAGATTTCGAGATTTGCGGACGATTTGACTAAGAACTGAGAACTGAGAACTTCGTTATGTTGATGCCGAAGAAGGTGAAGTATCGGAAGCAGCAGCGCGGTCGAATGACCGGCAAGGCGTGGCGCGGGTCGACGCTGTCGTTTGGTGATTACGGGCTCAAGGTGCTGGAGCCGGGATGGGTGACCGACCGCCAGATCGAAGCGAGCCGGGTGGCCATGACGCGCTTCGTGAAGCGCGGGGGAAAAATCTGGATTCGCGTGTTCCCAGACAAGCCGGTCACGAAGAAACCTGCCGAAACCCGTATGGGCAAGGGCAAGGGTGCGCCCGATCACTGGGTCGCGGTGGTGAAGCCCGGAAAGATTCTGTTTGAAATGGAAGGCGTATCGCATCAAGAAGCCAGCGAGGCGATGCGACTGGCGTCGCACAAGCTGGCGTTGCGCACGCAGCTGGTAACGCGTGAAGGAGCGCACTAGTAGCCACCCGTCAGCTTCAGCCGTCTGCAGTGACGGAATTTGAGAGCTGAATGCTGAGAGCTTAAATTATGAAGGTCGACAAAATTCGAAATCTAACCGACGCAGAGCTGAGCCATCAGGAGCGGGATCTCGCCGATCAGTTGTTCAAGCTGAAGTTCCAGCTGAACATGGGACAGACAGAGAGCCTGAAAAAGATTCGCGGGCTACGCAAGGACATTGCGCGCGTGAAGACGATCCTGGGTGAACGCAGTCGCGCGGCCGCTACGGAGAAGAAATAATGGCCGAAACGACAAAGAAAGCGCAGGGCCGCCGCAAGGAAGTGGTCGGCGAGGTCGTCTCGAACAAGATGCACAAGACGATTGTCGTGCAGGTGACGCGGAAGAAGGCGCATCCGTTTTACGGGCGTGTGATTGCGCGGCATAAGAAGTTCTACGCACATGACGAGAGCAATCAGGCACACGTGGGCGATCTGGTGCGGATCGAAGAGACGCGTCCACTCTCAAAGTTGAAGCGATGGAAGCTGAAAGATATTGTGCGCAAGGCCGCGCTGCTGCCGGAAGCGGCAACGGAAGTCGCGAGCTAGTCGTCCGCGCGAGTGTTCTAAGGGGAGATTGACGCCATGGCTGTGATGATGAGATCGATGCTGGAGGTCGCCGACAATTCCGGCGCGCGCAAGCTGCAGATGATTCTGCCGCTCGGCGGATCGACAGGATTGAATGCCGATCTGGGCGATGTGATAACGGCGGCGGTAAAGGAATCGTCTCCCGATGGCCAGGTGCAGAAGGGTAAGGTCGTGAAAGCCGTAATCGTACGAACGCGCAAGGAGCACCGGCGGCGCGATGGAACTTACATCCGATTTGATCAGAACGCTGCGGTACTGATCAACGAAGCGGGCGAACCGGTGGGTACGCGCGTGTTTGGTCCCGTCGCGCGTGAATTGAGAGAGAAGAAGTTTCTCAAGATTGTTTCGTTGGCTCCGGAAGTGATCTGAAGACCCAACGGAGAATAACTAAGGTCAAGATATGGCTACAGCAACGACGGCACATAAGCGAGTAGATATCCGGCGGAACGACACCGTAAAGGTGATCACCGGACGAGACAAGGGCAAGGAAGGGCGCGTGCTGCGCGTGTTTCCGAATGACGCCAAGATTCTGGTCGAGCACGTGATGATGGTAAAGAAGCACGTGCGTCCCAATCCACAGCGGAACATCAAGGGTGGCATCGCCGAGCAGGAGAGCCGGATCGCGATTTCAAACGTACAACTGGTTTGCCCAACTTGCGGGCCAGTCCGCATTGGGCACGAAGTGCGTGGCGACCGCAAAGTGCGTGTCTGCAAGAAGTGCGGAACGACATTAGACAAATAGCTGTCAGCTTTGGGTTGTCGGCTGTCAGTGAATTCTCACGAACCGGTAACCACTCCGAAACCGTGAGAGGAAGTTGAACAGATATGGCAAAAGAGAAAAAAGGACAAAAAGAGGCAGCGGCGCAGGAGCAAAAGGCTCCCGAGCAGGCGCGGCACAGCTCGAAGGAGAAGCCACGGCTACGCGCGCGATTCGAAAAGGAAGTGGCCCCGGCGCTCTTGAAGGAACTGGAGCTTGAGAATCCGATGGCGGTTCCGCGGCTCCACAAGATCGTGGTCAACATGGGCGTGGGTGAGGCGACGCAGAATGCAAAGGTCCTCGATCCAGCAGTGAACGAACTCGGTCAGATCACGGGACAGAAGCCGGTCGTGACCCGTGCGAAGAAGTCGATTGCGGCTTTCAAAGTACGCCAGGGACAATCGATCGGCGCGATGGTGACACTGCGCGGCGACCGCATGTACGAATTCTTCGATCGTCTGGTGAATATCGTTCTTCCGCGTGTGCGTGACTTCCGTGGAGTTTCGACCAAGTCATTCGACGGGCGAGGCAATTACACGCTCGGGCTGCACGACCAGCTGATCTTTCCGGAGATCGATTACGCCAAGGTCGACAAGCTGAAGGGGATGAATGTCACGATCGTTACCACCGCCCAGAACGACAATCAGGCGCGATCGTTGCTGAAACATATGGGAATGCCGTTTAGAGCTTAGGTCAGGGGTTTTAACGTTACGGAGTTCAAAGACAAGGATTGAATGGCTACTACAGCAAAACGAGTTAAGGACGCGAGAAAGCCCAAGTTCTCCACGCGAAAGCACAATCGCTGCAAGCTGTGCGGACGTCCGCGGGCATATCTGCGGAAGTTCGGTATTTGCCGGCTGTGTTTCCGGCAGTTGGCGTTGCGCGGGGAGATCCCAGGTGTTTCGAAGTCGTCCTGGTAAAGCGTCGTTGGTGGCCGGTCGTTGGTCGTTCGCGACGACATGGTAGCAAGCCAACGACAAACGGCGAACGATTGAAGTAACAGCCGCCGCAGGTTCTCCGCTAGAGGTGGAGCGAACGGACGGCTCAAGGAGAAGCAGACGATGAGGTTGACCGATCCGGTCGCAGACATGCTGACGCGAGTGCGCAATGCACTCCAGGCCCGGCACCAGAAGGTAGATATCCCGGCTTCGCGCTTGAAGCTGGAGATTGCCCGAATCCTCAAAGAGGAAGGCTATATCTCCAACTACAAGGCGACCGAGGAAGAGGGCCACAAGATTATCCGGGTTTACCTGAAGTATGGCGCCAACAACGAGGCGGCGATCTCCAAAGCGGAACGCGTGTCGCGCCCGGGATGTCGGGTGTACGTGCGGCGAAGCGAGATTCCACGCGTGCTGGGCGGGATGGGGATCAACATCCTTACCACTCCGCGGGGTGTGATGACCGGCCGCCAGGCGCGCAAGGAAGGCGTGGGCGGTGAGTTGCTGTGCGAGATTTACTAGAGAGGCAGCTTCTAGCTACTAGCTCCTCGCTATAGCTAAAAGCGGCGGTCCAGAAGTCGATTTCAGCTTGAAACAGATTCGGCTTATGCCGGACTGAAAAACCAAAGCGACCTGGCTAAAAGCCAGGAGCTAGAAGCTAGAAGCTCTTATGTCACGAATTGGAAAAAAGCCGATCGCGATTCCCAAGGGGGTCACGGTCACAATTGAGGGAAACACGGTCCTGGTCCAGGGGCCGAAGGGCAAGGTGGACACGCCGCTTCCGACCGGGATCAAGGTTGAGCAGAAGGATGGGCATCTGGTGGCGATTCGCGAGAACGACTCGCAATCAGCGGTGCACGGACTGGCACGGGCTCTGGTCAACAACGCGGTTGAAGGCGTCACCAAGGGTTGGACGCGCGAACTGGAGATTGTTGGAATCGGATATCGCGCCGAGATGAAGGGCAAGGCACTCGTGGTGTTTAACCTTGGTTTTTCACATCCCATCGAGTACCCGTTGCCGACCGGCGTGGACGCGGCCATAGATCCGAAGCAGACTCGCATCACGTTGACCGGAATTGACCGGCAAAAGGTCGGACAGGTCGCGGCCGAAATGCGTGCGCTACGTCCGCCAGATCCGTACAAAAACAAGGGCGTGCGCTATGCTGGCGAGCGACTGAAGAAGAAAGTTGGAAAGACGGGAGCGAAGTAGGGCGTCGTTAGTCGCTGGTCCCTTGGCTTGCTCAGGGCAGGCTCAGAGCAGTCGTTGACCAGCGAGGCTTGGGTCGTTCGATTCAGGTAACGACCAGCGACGGACGACCAAGGGAAGAATTTTTATGCTTACGAAAGTTTCGAAGAACAAGAAACGCGGATTCAGTCATGACCGCATTCGCAAGAAGCTGCAGGGGACGGCCGAGCGTCCGCGGCTGAATGTGTACCGCTCGCTGAATCATATTTACGTGCAGGTGATCGATGACCTGAGCGGGAAGACTCTGGTCTCAGCCAGCACCGCCGAAGGCAAGAAGGAAGAGCGGCGTACCGGCGGGAACGTGGCTTCGGCTAAGGCTGTGGGCAAGGCTATTGCCGAGCGCGCGAAAGCGAAGGGCGTGACCAAGGTCGTGTTCGACCGTGGCGGATATATTTATCACGGGCGCGTAAAGGCCTTAGCCGACGCGGCCCGGGAAGCAGGGTTGCAGTTCTAGCTGCGAGCGATGAGCTACGAGCTACGAGCAAATCAAAATGCTTGGGTTCGAAGCTCGAAGCTCGAGACTCGAAGCTGAGAAATTATGCCAACAGTGATTAAGAAACTCGATGCAGGGGCGTACCAACTGAAGGATCAGGTGGTGGCCATCAACCGCGTGACCAAGGTGGTCAAGGGCGGTAAGAATCTTTCGTTTGCCGCGCTGGTGGTTGTTGGCGATCCGTCTGCCGGAGTGGTGGGCTATGGATCGGGCAAGGCGAAGGAAGTGCCGCAGGCCATCCGCAAGGGAATTGAGTCGGCGAAGAAGAACCTGATGAAGGTAAATCTGACGCAGACCAGCATCGCGCACCTGGTGCTTGGGCGCTACGGGTCAGGGAAGGTTCTGCTCAAGCCGGCTCCGGAAGGAACTGGAGTGATTGCGGGCGGCGCAGTGCGCGCGGTGATGACTTCGGCGGGCGTGCAGAATGTGCTGACCAAATCGATTGGTACAACGAATCCACACAACGTAATCAAAGCGACTTTCGATGCTCTGAAACAGTTGAAGAATAGAGAGAGTGTCGCGAACCTGCGCGGGAAGGTTGCGGAAGAGTTGTAGTACCCAGTACCCAGTTGTCAGTACCCGGAAGACTGACGACTGATCACTGGCCACAGACCACCGAGGTTTTTATGACGGCGAAGAAATCAAGCGCGGGCGGCGGCAAGATCCATTTAAAGTGGGTCCGGTCTGCGATCTGTGCCCCGGAGAAACAGAAGCTGGTAATCAAGGGCCTGGGATTCACCCGGCTGAATCAAGTGATCGAGCGTCCGGATACGGCGGCAATTCGCGGGATGGTCGCGAAGGTGCCGCATTTGATTGAGGTAATGGAATAACTTCGACCCGCGAACTACGAGCTATGAGCAAAAGACTTTCGGAGTGCTCGTAGCTCGCAGTTCACGGCTGAGAGCTGAGTTTATGAACTTATCGAACATTCACAGACCAAAGAAAGCGACCGAGAAGCGGAAGCGTGTGGGCCGCGGCATGGGCTCGGGCATGGGCAAAACGTCCACTCGTGGCCACAAGGGGCAGCGTTCACGCAGCGGCTCGCGCATGATCCGCGGATTTGAGGGCGGCCAGATGCCCCTGCATCGTCGCCTTCCGAAGCGTGGGTTTACGAACATCTTCCGCAAGGAATACGCGATCGTGAGCCTAGAGCGGTTGGCCGAATTGGGTGAGACGACTATCAATCCCGATGTGCTCCGCAAAGCGGGAGTAGTCAAAACGAAGCATCCGGTGAAGGTCTTGGGGGACGGCGAGTTGACCGTGGCACTGACGGTGAGCGCGCACAAGTTCTCGAAGTCGGCGCAAGAGAAAATCACCAAGGCGGGCGGCAAGGTCGAGGTCTTGCAGTAATGCTGGATAAGCTGGCGAACATCTTTCGCATTCCGGACCTGCGTAAGCGCATTCTGTTTACGCTGGGCCTGCTGTTCGTGTATCGGCTGGGGGGACACCTTCCTACGCCCGGAATCGATACGGCCAAGCTGGAGCAGTTCTTTACGCAGAGTACAACAGGTGGGTCGCTGCTCGGATTTGTGGATCTTTTTTCGGGCGGCCAGCTGCGGCGCATGACCATTTTTGCGCTCGGGATCATGCCGTACATTACGGCATCGATCATCCTGCAGTTGCTGACGGTGGTCTATGAGCCGCTAGCCAAGCTGCAGAAAGAAGGCGAACTTGGCCGCAAGAAGATTACGCAGTGGACGCGGTACATCACCGTGATCCTGAGCGCGGTGCAGTCGCTGGGAATCGCCTATGGTCTGGAAAAAGGCGGTTTTGCGCTGGATCCGGGAATTGGTTTCAAGTTGATGACGATGCTGACGCTGACCACGGGCAGCGCGTTCATCATGTGGCTGGGCGAGCAGATTACCGAGCGCGGCGTGGGCAATGGCATGTCGTTGCTGATCTTCGCCGGCATTGTGGTAGGCCTGCCGCGCGGCGTGGTGGAGTTGATCGACAAGGCGAAGAACGGATCTTGGGGTGCGCTAACGCCGGTCCTGATGGTAGGCCTGATTATCTTCATGATCGCCGTGGTGGCGTTCATCGTGTACGTCGAGCGTAGTGAACGGCGAATACCGGTGCAGTACGCCAAGCGGGTGGTCGGGCGCAAGGTTATGGGCGGACAGTCGACGCATCTTCCTCTGCGCGTGAATGCGGGCGGTGTGATGCCGGTGATCTTTGCCTCTTCGATTCTGACCTTGCCGCAAACGATCGGATACGGCTTACGCAATAATCGTTACTTCGGGCCACTGTTCGATGCGATCCGCTGGGGCGAACCGCTGTATGCATTGTTGTACGCGCTGGGAATCATTTTCTTCGCGTATTTCTACGTTTCGATCGTGTTCAACCCGAGCGAAGTCGCCGACAACATGCGCAAGTATGGCGGATTTATCCCCGGGATTCGTCCCGGGCGGCGAACAGCCGACTTCATCAACGAAGTGCTGACGCGCATTACGCTCGTTGGCGCGCTGTACCTGATTATCATTTCGTTCATTCCGGAATGGATGATTACCGGCATTCACCTCAATCACCTGTGGGGGCCGATTGGCAGGTTTTTTGAAAACTTGCCCACCTGGGTAACCAACGGATTGGGCGTCACCTTTTACTTTGGTGGAACGTCTCTGCTGATTGTGGTGGGTGTGGCAATGGATACGGTAACGCAGATCGAAGCCCAGTTGATCATGCGTCACTATGACGGATTTACGCCGCGGAGCGGTCGAATCCGCGGGCGCCGCTGGTAAGTCTGCGGCAAGCGTTGCGAGAGTGAAAGGGATGCCGCACCTCGGCGGTCCGCGACGAGCGTCGGGGAGATTGAGGTCGGGAGGCTCTGGCCAGTCGATGGCGCAGGAAACCTCGTGTGCAGTGGGTCCCGTGGTGCTGCTTGGACCTCCGGGTGCTGGGAAAGGCACGCAAGCCAAGCGGCTCATGGAGCATTACGGAGTTCCGCAGGTTTCCACAGGAGACCTTCTGCGGGAACACGTGGCGCGAGGCACGGAGCTCGGCATGGCCGCGAAAGCAGCCATGGCTCATGGAGACCTGGTCTCGGACGACCTTGTCTGCAACATGGTGCGCGAACGGCTGATGAAGCCGGATTGTGAGCGCGGCTACGTTCTTGATGGTTTTCCCCGGACTGCAGCCCAGGCCGGGTGGCTCGATGCGTTGCTCGACCATGAGCTCTTTGACAAATCGCGTCCGACGCGGGCGTGGCCAATTGTGGTGCGCCTGGACGTCGACTATAATCAATTATTGCTCCGGATTACTGGACGACGTTCTTGTCCCACCTGTGGACGGATCTATAACGTCCACTTTCAGCCGCCTCGTGTGGATGAAGTATGCGATTTGGCCCACGCGACGAAGCTGGTGACCCGCAACGACGACCGGTTGGAAGTCATTCAGCCGCGACTGACGGCCTATCAGGAGCAAACTCGTCCCGTGGCGGATTACTATCAGCGCACGGGCCGGCTGATCTCGGTGAATGCAGATTTGCCGATGGACGAGGTAACGGCGCAGATCTTCCGGATTCTGGAAGATCATTGCGCGTGAGAATGAGGCATGGCAATCGTTTGCAAGTCGGCCAGCGAGATCGAAAAGATGCGGCGTAGCGGCCACATCGTGCGCCAGGTGCTGGATCATGTTAAGGAGCTGGTGCAACCGGGTGTCACGACCATGGATCTGGAGCGGGCGGCTGAGAAGAAGATCAAGGACCTCGGAGCAAAGCCGGCGTTTAAGGGTTATTACGACTATCCCTGCGTCCTGTGCACTTCGGTCAATGAAGAGATCGTGCACGGGATTCCCTCGGAGAAGCGGGTACTGAAAGAGGGGGACATCGTTTCAATCGATTGCGGCGCGGTGCTTGACGGATATTATGGCGACGCAGCCGTTACGGTCCCGGTAGGGGATGGGCTGAAGCCGGAGATTCAGAAGCTTATCGAGGTGACCGAGGCATCGCTGTACAGAGGAATTGAGCAAGCGCGGATCGGGAATTCGATTGGCGATGTTGGTGCGGCGGTGCAGGAACATGTGGAAGCCGCAGGATTCAGCGTTGTGCGGGAGTTTGTTGGGCACGGCATCGGGACGCGGTTGCATGAAGAGCCGCAGGTTCCGAACTTCGGGAACCGCGGTCACGGCGCCCGGTTGCGCGAGGGCATGGTGCTTGCGATCGAGCCCATGGTGAATTCGGGGAAGCCGGAGACGCGGGTCCTGGGCGACAAGTGGACAGCAGTGACCGCAGATGGAAGTTTCAGCGCTCACTTTGAGCACTGCGTTGCGGTGACCAAAGATGGGCCGGTAATTTTGACGCAATAGAGCTTTCAGCTATCGGCTCTCAGCTTCAGAAACGGCGGATAGCTAAGGGGTGCATGAGCAAAGAAGACGCGATTGAAGTTATGGCAACGGTGCTGGAACCGCTGCCGAATGCGATGTTCCGGGTGGAACTGGAGAACAAGCATCAGGTGCTGGCGCACGTCTCCGGAAAGATGCGCAAGAATTTCATTCGCATTTTGCCCGGAGATAAGGTCGCCGTGGAACTTTCGCCGTACGACCTGAATCGCGGGCGGATTGTTTATCGATACAAATAATCTCGCTTCCGTCGAAAGACCTCACCACAGAGGACACTGGGGAGCACAAGGGAAGTCGTATTTATGAAGGTAAGGGCATCAGTCAAGAAGATTTGCGACAAGTGCAAGATCATTCACCGCAAGGGAGTGGTGCGGGTGATCTGCGTGAACTCGAAACATAAACAGCGCCAGGGGTAAAACAAGCTGGGAGCCACGAGCTTCGAGTGAGAACGACTCGGGTTGCTCGAAGGTGATGGCTCGGAGTTCTCGGCTAGACAGTCGAAGCATTTCGGAGGCTTAGAGCAACATGGCACGTATTGCAGGCGTGGATCTTCCCCGCCAGAAGCACATCAACATTGCGCTGACCTACATTTATGGAATCGGGCATCCGCGCGCGGGTCGCATCCTTGACGAGGCGAAGGTCGATCCGATGAAGACAGTTTCGGACCTCAGCGAAGAAGAGGTCAACCGCATCCGTACGGTCATTGAGGCCGAAGGGCTGGTGGAAGGAGATCTGCGCAAGGAAGTTTCGATGAACATCAAGCGGCTCATCGAAATCGGTTCGTATCGCGGATTCCGCCATCGCCGCAACCTGCCGGTTCGCGGACAGCGCACACACACGAATGCGCGCACACGCAAGGGACCGCGCAAGGGAACGGTCGCGCAGAAGAAGAAGTCAACAGCGAAAACCTAACCCGTCGTTGGTCGTTGGTTCTTGGTCGTCAGCCAAACCGCTTTCGACAGGACAGCGAACAACCGAGGTGGGCAACAGAGATTCGAGCGTTTTGGAGTTGGCGAACGACTAACGACCAAGGACTGATTCATGGCAAAACCAGCAGCAGCGGGCGGCACCGGAGCCGCACCCGAGAAAAAAGGCAAGAAGAAGACCTTCAAGAAGAAGGAACGTAAGCACGTACCGCATGGTCTGGCTTTCATCCAGGCGTCCTTCAATAACACGATTGTGACCATCTCCGACATGAACGGGAACGTTCTGTCGTGGAAGAGTTCGGGGTCGCTGGGATTCCGCGGATCGCGCAAGGGAACTCCGTTCGCTGCGCAGCAGGCGGCATCGAACGCAGCGAACATGGCGCGCGATCATGGCGTGCGCAGCGTTGACGTTCGGGTGAGTGGCCCAGGATCGGGCCGGGAGTCAGCCGTGCGTGCGCTGGCTGCCGCTGGAATTGAGGTGCGTTCGATTCGTGACGTTACGCCGATTCCGCACAACGGCTGCCGGCCGCCGAAACGCCGCCGCGTGTAGGAGCAAGTGGCCAGTGGTCAATGACCAGTGGTCAGCAGGAAAACGGTCAAGTGGCATCGTTCACCAGCCATGACCACTGATTTTCGTCCGGGACGAAGGGTGAAGCCAAACCTGTAAACCGGTCATCTAAAAGGAGAAGCAACTTGGCACGTTATACCGATGCTGTGTGTCGACTCTGTCGCCGCGAGGGCATGAAGCTGTTCCTCAAAGGCGCAAAGTGCTTCAGCGATAAATGTCCTATCGAGAAGCGCAATTTCGCTCCCGGACAACATGGGAAGGACCGCAAAGCCAAGATCGTCGGCTATGGTCTGCAGCTCCGGGAAAAGCAGAAAGCGAAGCGCATTTACTTTACCCAGGAAGGCCAGTTCCGCAACTACTTCGAGAAAGCCGCGCGCTCCAGGGGTGTAACCGGCGAGAAGCTGCTGCAACAACTGGAGCGGCGGCTGGACAACGTCGTGTTCCGTCTTGGATTCGCCCAGTCGCGACGTCAGGCGCGCCAGTTAGTGCGTCACGGGCACGTGGCGGTCGACAACCGGAAAGTAAATATCCCTTCGTACGAAGTGAGTGCGGGCGAGGAGATTTCGATTCGCGACAACAGCAAGAAGCTGGTGGTGCTTGAGGCCGCGAAAGAGTTCGCCAGCCACGCGACATTGCCAACATGGTTGGAAGTCGATCGCGACAATTACAAAGCGAGGGTACTGAATCTGCCCAAGCGCGAAGATATTCAGCTGCCAGTGAATGAGCAGTTGATCGTCGAGCTGTACAGCAAATAGTCGTTAGTCGCTGGTTGTCGGTCGTTAGCTAAAGACCAACGGCAAAACGACCAACGACAATGCTGGTCCACTTTTCGAGCCAGATCAGCCTTTCTTGATGCCGACCTGAGTTGGACCACTCAGCGAGTCAGGATTGAGCCATACGGCCGAAGGAGAAACACATGCTTTGGAAAGGTTTTCAGAAACCGAAACGTCTTGCTGTTGACACCTCTACTCTCACCGACAAGTACGGAATCTTCTGGGCGCAGCCGTTCGAGCGCGGATTCGGCACGACGGTCGGCAATGCCCTGCGTCGTGTCCTGCTGAGCTCCATTGAAGGGGCGGCGGTGACGGCGGTGAAGATGGAAGGCGTGCTGCACGAATTCCAGTCGATCCCCGGCGTGGTCGAAGACGCGACCGACATCATCCTCAACCTGAAGCAGATTCCGTTTAAGCTTGCGGGCGACGCGCCCAAGGCCATTTACCTGCGCGCGGATCAGCCCGGAGTTGTCACTAGCGGCATGATTGAGGCGGATGGCGACGTCGAGGTACTGGACAAGGACGTTTACATCGCGACGGTCAGCGAAGGCGGCAAGCTCGACATGGAAATGCGGCTGAAGCGCGGCCGCGGCTATGTTTCCGCTGACAAGAATTTCGACGAGGATCTCGGCATCGGCTTCATCCCGATCGACTCCGTGCACTCGCCGGTGCGTAAATGCAATTACACGGTGGAAGCGGCGCGTTTGGGACAGATCACCGACTACGACAAGCTCACTCTTGAAGTGTGGACCAACGGCTCCATTACGCCGGCCGATGCGATTGGCCTGGCCGCTAAACTGCTGAAGGACCACATGAACATCTTCATCAATTTCGAAGAAGAGATCGAAACCAGTGCGTCGGGTGGGGAAGATCGCAAGCCCGAGATTCACAACGAGAATCTGAACCGGTCTGTTGAAGAGTTGGAGCTCTCCGTGCGCAGCTACAACTGCCTGAAGAACGCCAACATTCAGACGATCGGCGAGCTAGTTCAGAAGACCGAAGCCGAAATGCTGAAGACGAAGAATTTCGGTCGCAAGTCGCTCAACGAGATCAAGGAGATTCTGTCGTCGATGGGATTGAGTCTCGGTATGAAGATCGACGAGCACGGCAACGCCGTGCCGGGCCCGACTTCGAATGTGCCGTTGCCCGCGTCCGCGTACGGACCGGATGACCAGCTGTGAGAAATCAGGGATCAGAGGCGAGGGGCTAGGGATTGGCAAATCTACTAGCCCTCAGCCTAGTCCCTAGACCCTGAGGTTTTCCATGCGTCACAAAGTTGCAGGATATAAACTCGGACGAAATACCGCACATCGGCGGTCGCTGCTGCGCAATCTGGTCACCTCGGTGATCGTGGAGGAGCGGGTGGAGACGACCGTTCCCAAGGCGAAGGCAGCGCGTCCGCTGGTTGAGAAGATGATCACGCTCGGCAAGCGAGGCGATCTGGCGGCTCGCCGGCAGGCCGCCAGCTACCTGATGACCGACGAGGCCGTCGTGAAGCTGTTCGATACCGTGGGACCACGTTTCGGTGATCGCAATGGCGGATACACCCGCATCATCCGCACCGCGTGGAACAAAGGCGACGGCGCCGACAAGGCTTTTCTGGAACTGCTCGGCAGCGAGAAGATTCTCGACGAGAGGAAGGAAAAGCGTGCTGAAGCTCGCGCCAAGAAGGCGGCTGAAGCCAAGAAGGCTCTGGAAGAAGCCGAGGCACAGGCTCAGGCTGAGGGCGCGGCCGCCGAACCGGCCGAGAGCGGCGAAAAGAAAGAATAGTTTTGGCAAAATCCAACATTCGAGGCATGGTTTCGACCATGCCTTTTTCTTTGCCGGTGATGGTCCTCCGCCCAATTCGATATTCTGCGTTTAGCCTTGTTCCCAGCCCTTCGATTGATAACAAATCCCCCGATAGTTGCATTGACTTGGGTTAGGCGCCCACGTAAGATGCGCCCCGAATGCTAGGACAGACGATTTCGCATTACCGCATCCTGGAAAGGCTTGGGGGAGGCGGCATGGGAGTCGTCTTCAAAGCTGAGGACACCGAGCTTGGCCGCTTCGTTGCGCTGAAGTTTCTTCCGGATGAAGTGGCGCATGACGAATCTGCCCTGGAGCGATTCCGTCGCGAGGCACGCGCCGCATCTGCCCTGAATCACCCCAACATCTGCACAATTTACGAGATCGGAAAGCATGAAGGGCGATCCTTCATCGCGATGGAGTATCTGGACGGCTCGACGCTGAAGCATCTCATTGGCGTTCGACCGATGGATCTCGATGCACTGTTGAACATCGCCATCGAAGTTGCCGACGCGCTGGATGCGGCGCACGCGAAAGGAATTGTTCATCGCGACATTAAGCCAGCGAACATCTTCGTTTCGAAGCGTGGGCATGCAAAGATCCTTGACTTTGGCCTGGCCAAGATTGCTTCCGCGAATTCTTCGATCAGCGGGGACTCTCAGACTCTGGCCGATGCTGCCGCGCTCAATCTCACCAGTCCGGGAACTGCGCTCGGTACAGTGGCATACATGTCTCCGGAGCAGGTTCGCGGCAGGGAACTGGACGGGCGCACGGACTTGTTCTCGTTTGGTGTGGTGCTCTACGAAATGGCGACCGCGTCCCTGCCGTTTCGGGGCGAGACGCCGGGTGTGATCACGGAGGCGATTCTTAATCGGGCTCCGACATCGCCGATTCGGTTAAATCCGGACCTTCCGCCGGATCTTGAGCGGATCATCCTGAAGTTGCTCGATAAAGATCCCGAGCTGCGTTATCAAAGCGCAACAGAAATTCGGGCGGACCTGAAACGAATAAAACGCGAGCGAGATTCGGCGCGGATTTCCTCTCCAGCTGTACCCACCGAAACGAGCGGAGCCGCGGTGTCGTCGGGCGCGACCAGTGCCCGTACCTCTTCCTCCGGCATCAAGGCAATTCCTGAATCGCGCCCGCGGACAATGGAGATTGCGTTGGGAGCAGCTCTGGTCTGCGCGTTGGCTGCGGTTGGATTCCTGTTACTTCGTCCCAGTCGGCCGGCACCGTCTCCTGCGTATCACTTGTTGACGTATCGGCGGGGAACGATCCGCATGGCGCGATTTGCGCCGGACGGCCAGACAGTAATTTATAGCGCGGCCTGGGAAGGTGGCCCGGTGGAGATATTCAGCACGCGCTTTGGCACACCGGAATCGCGTTCCGTTGGAGTGCCGGGAGCCGAAATCCTTGCCATCTCGAGAGCCGGCGAGATGGCGGTCCTGCTGCACAGCCAACAGTCCAAGTCGCAAGTGCACACGGGAACGCTGGCACGAATGCCGCTAGGAGGAGGTGCACCTCGCGAGATTCTCGAGAATATTCAGTGGGCTGACTGGTCTCCCGATGGGTCGCAATTTGCGATCGTCCGCGATGTGAATGGACGAAATCGACTGGAATATCCGGCGGGCAAAGTGCTCTATGAAACCGGCGGTTGGATCAGTCATCCGCGAATCTCACGCAAGGGTGATCTGATCGCCTTCATCGACCATCCGATTCCCGGCGACTCTATCGGAGGCGTCGCAGTGGTCGACATGAGCGGCAAGAAACGCTCCCTCGGGCAGACTTATGGAGGAGGTGCTGTGGGGCTGGCGTGGTCTCCTAATGGCGATGAAGTCTGGGTAACGGCGACGGTAATTGGCATTGATCGCTCCGTATTCGCGGTGACCGTGGATGGGAAGGAGCGGCTGGTAGCACGTGTTCCGGCGGATTTGACTCTACAGGATGTCATGCCCGACGGGCGCACTTTGTTGGCGCGTGACAGTTGGCGGCGGGGGCTGATTGTTCATCGACCGGATGATCCTCTCGAACACGACTTCACCTGGCTCGACTGGTCGTATCCTGTGACGCTTTCGGCGGATGGACAGACGTTGCTGTTCCGGGAAGAGGGTGAAGCTGGTGGGCCAAGCTATGCCGTGTACGTGCGAAAAACGGATGGCTCACCCGCGGTGCGCCTGGGTGATGGTCAGTCGCTCGCGCTGTCTCCGGAGGGCAAATGGGCGCTGGCCTGCCGTGGAGATAAGCAGACTGACCTTTTTCTTCTTCCTACAGGCGCAGGCGAGCCACGTCAACTGCAAGGGCATAACATCGTTCATAGTACGGCCACCTGGTTTCCTGATGGGAAACGGATTCTGCTCGCGGGAACAGAAGCCGACCATGGGTTGCGGCTTTACGTGCAGGATATTGATGCAGACAAGATCGCAGCGGTAACGCCGGAAGGGACCAACGGACTCTCGTTCGCACTGTCGCCCGATGGCACTGCTGTGGCCGCAGTCGGACCCGATGACAAAGCGTATCTGTTCCCCATTCCCTCGGGAGAGCCTCGCCCGATCAAGGGCATGGAGACGGGCGAAGTGCCCGTGGAGTGGAGCGCGGATGGACGTTCGGTGTACGCGTATCGGGGTGGAGACCTGCCAGCGAAGGTATACCGCGTTGATCTCGCGACGGGAAATCGCACTTTGTGGAAACAACTTATGCCACCTGATCCCGCGGGCGTAGAGTTCGTGGGCCCTGTGCTTCCTACACCTGACGGCAAAGGGTATGTCTACGGATATCGTCGCTTGCTGTCAGATCTATATCTCGTCGAAGGGCTTCAATAGGCCGACGAAAGCCCACCCCACTTCCGGTTCAGCTGCAGACGTACATGTACCACCGCGTCTCACGCTGGTAATCTTGCCGCTCGGTTTTAAGCTTCCTTAAACTTCGTTTCATGGGCTTCACCCGGACACAGATCGGCATTGCCGTCGGCATCGCAACCCTACTTGTCTTCGGGTTTATTGGCTATTTGTGGTGGTTGAGCAATCAGGGCCCCGTGCTGGCGCGGTCAGAGGAGAAGGATTCCCTCACGGGATTGCCAATCAGTATCAAGATGAATCCGCTACGCGACCGTTCGACCGAGAAGGCTGCCAACAAGTTTCTGCGCGAGATGCGCGAGGGGCACTGCGACGAACTTCTCGCAAAATGGGAGCACGACTACCACAAGAAATACGCCCGATACATCTGCAAGTCGGAAAGTGAGCATCCGCTGCTCTCCTGGGAACTGGTCGATTGGGAAGATGCTCCGCCGCTCGTGATCCTCCACTATCGCGGCCAGCGGCCAAGCAACGCGGGTCCAACCCAAGCAGGAATCGATCAGAGCCTTTTCACGCTCACCCTTGAGCACAGGCCCGGGGATTGGGTCGTGACCAAGTACGACGCTATGTACTGAAGACCGTTCTCGGTCGTTGGTCGTTAGCCCTCGAGTCTTGCAGCAAATCCAGAGTCGGCGTCTTCTGAGTCCGTGGTAAAACCGATGTATGCCCGAACGCTCTACGCAGGCTCAGCCCTCCGCTGTACGCAATCTCTATTCCTTCGGGCTCACATCATTCTTCAACGACACCGCTACCGAGATGGCCTACTGGGTCCTTCCAGCCTTTCTGGTGTCACTAGGAGCAGGGCCTGCGCAACTCGGGGTAATTGAAGGCATCGCCGAGAGCGTCGCATCCTTCGCCAAGCTTTTTTCGGGATATCTCAGCGATCGCATCGAGCGGCGAAAGCCACTCGTCGTTGGCGGATACTTTGTTGCGAACGCTGTGAAGCCGATGCTGGCGGTTGTGACCTCCTGGTGGCAGATTCTGTTGATCCGATTCACCGATCGGGTAGCCAAGGGAGTGCGCGGGGCACCGCGAGATGTAATGGTGGCGGAGTGCGTCGGAAAGGAACGGCTGGGATCGGCTTATGGGCTGATTCAGTCGATGGATTCGGCAGGAGCGATCGCAGGGCCATTGTTGGCGCTTGTTCTACTGGCGCGATATGGGATTCGCAGCGTGTTTTGGGCTGCGGCAGTGCCGGGAGCCCTGTCTGTGGCTGTCGCAGTCCTTGGAATTCGCGAGACGAGACGGCTCTCGTCGGACGGGAAAACGCCAGATCCTGTTAAGCATGCCCAGAAGGCCGCCAGCCTTGCCTCCAGCGGGACACGCGAGCCAGGTATCGCTACGCGAACTGGTCTTCCGGCCACGTTCTATATGGTCCTTGCTGCGGTGACGCTATTTTCGATCGGCAATTCCAGCGACATGTTCCTGGTTATGCGTGCGCAGAATATCGGTATCGGCGTCGGCCTGGCTCCGCTGCTTGGACTGGTCTTCAACCTGACATACACCCTCGGGTCGTGGCCTGCCGGATGGCTCAGCGATCATTTCTCACGCCGATGGATTGCGGCAGTCGGTTACTTGATCTTTGCGGTTGTGTATTTTGTGTTTGGACGCGCCCCATCGGTGCTGGCCATCTGGATCGTCATGGCTGTCTATGGAATCTACTATGCGCTGACCCAGCCGGTGCTGAAGGCGCTAGTTGTAGAAACGGTGACGCCAGAGATTCGCGGGCGCACGCTCGGAATCTATTTCTTTGCGACCAGCGTAGCGACTTTGGCTGCAAGCCTGATCAGCGGCGAGTTATGGAAGCACTTCGGGGCCAGTGTGCCGTTTTTTGCATCGGCGGGATTAGCCGCCATATCGGCTGTGATGCTGGTAGTCACTCCGGCACGCCGAACGTAATCTTCGGCGTCTTCGCACGTTTCTCAGCGGGCTGGTGCCTTACGGATCTACCGCCGAGGACGCGGAGCAAGGCCGCAGAGATGGCCGAGAGTTCGTGTTAGAGCGTCGGGCTTTTTACGATCTCGTCTTCCGGCTTGGCTGTGCCATTCTTGAGTGCTTCATCGAGCAGAACTTTCATTTCACGGGTAGCCTTCTCCGCCAGCTCTGCCTGCTGACGGCCGAGTTCACCCTGCTGCTCGCCTAGTTTTCCCTGCTTCTCTCCGAGCTCGCCCTGCATTTCGCCGAGCTTGCCTTGTCGTTTACCTGCCTCCGATTGAAGCTCACCGATCTTGCTCTGCAGTTCTCCAATTTCGGACTGGAGTTCGCCGACCTGTTCCATAGTGGCGCTGGGGCCTAGTTTCTGCAGCTTTGCTTTGAGCCGGTCGAGGGCGGCGGTCATGTCAGGCACATTGACCTTCACCTGCTCCATCTTTGCGCCCAGTGCTTCCTGTTGCTTGCCAAGCTCTTCTTGCTGCTTGCCAAGTTCTTCCTGTTTCCTGCCAAGCTCCTCCTGCGGAGTCCAGAGGGCTTTGGCACGATCAATTGTCGCCTGGTCGCGGATAATGTAGGACTTCTCGTCGCGCTGGAACCAGATGAAATCGCCGGGAATCTGCTTCTTGAGTCTTTCCACATGCCGGGTATCTTGCGAGGATCCCGACATGGTGAAGGTATCGGTTTTGCCCGACGCGATCACGAAGCGTTCTTCGTCGTCGTTATCGTATGAGTAGAAGAATCCGTTGCGGTGGGAAACTCCAGTCGAGTTGTACTGGCCGAATCCGTCCCGCAGGCTCGCTGGTCCGATCAACGCCATGGGCGCAGTGGGTGCGACTGCGGCAATCGCAGGCGCTGCCGGAACGGACGCAATGGATGGAGCACCCACGAGCGCGGGCGCCGCAGGGCCCGCGACAGCCACAGGTGCAGCTGGTGCCGACAAAACACCGCCGGAGGGAGCCGCGACAGACTCTGGAGCCAGAGGCGCAACATTAACAGCAGTTGAGGACGGAGTACCTTCCGGAGCTGCAGGACGCTGCCGGGCGGGGCGAACCGCGGCCGCAAGATATACAACGGGAATCGCAAGCACCAGGACTACAGCAGCCAAAGCTCTCTTTGTGTTCACAGCGACTGCTCCTTTCCACGCGAGAATTCGTTGAAGTCGTTGTTCGACTTGTTCAACCCTGGCCATCGAAACGCCCTGCCAGCGAACCCTTCCCGTTCCAGTTCGCAGCGCATGGAAGAAATCCAGCAAGGTTCCAGCGTAGCGTTTCTGATCAATGCCTTCGGACAGCGCAGCCTCGTCGCTGGCTTGTTCAGCCAATACGGCTATATGAGCGTGCAACCACGAGGCCAGCGGATTGAACCAGAAGATCGCGCGGTAGATGAGCGCGAGGCGTTGGGTCAGGACGTCATAACGACCGACATGCGAAAGTTCGTGAGCCAGCACGGCATGCAGCTTTTGCGCTTCCCATTCGCTCCAGTCGGAAGGAAGCATGATTGTCGCTCGAAACGCTCCGACTGTGAGCGGAACGACAATATTCTTGGACGCTGCCAGGCGAGGACGCTTACAGGTCGAATCAAAAGCCATCATTGCCGGGGCTGGGCAGTCAGTAATGGATTTAGCACTACGAAGGAGTTTGCGCGTCCATAGGATTCCGGCCGCGAATCTGGCCAGAAGGCAGAACGTTACAAGGAGATAAATGCCGGCGACGAGACTCCAAGCAAGACCGGGCCAAGAGAAATTGTGATCGCTGATGGCATGCTGGTTTTCACGGCTGAGTGTTTCACTCGAAATGATGGACCGGTGATGGTGTTCAATGAGCTTCATGTCGGGATCGCTCGCTGAATTGCTCGCGAGGAACATGGTTTGCAGGTCCGCTCTATTGCTCACTAGGGGTGATGCCACTCGATGCTGCGGGAACCGAGGAAGTCCAATCACCACCGGATGTAGCAACCCTCCGAGGAATGGCATCGCAAGGCTCGCGTAGAGTACGGAAGTCCAGATGAAAAGTCGTAGTGACGTTGCTCGCAGACGAAAGATGGTGAGGCCCATTCCAGCAACTCCGGCGAGTAGAAACGATCGTACGGCCGAGGTGACTAGCACTGAGATCATGGCCGCCGAAGAGTCAGAGAGCATCTGCATCATGACCTTCTCTCCTTCTTTCCGACGCTGACATTCGCTCCATCGTTCCGTTCAGCAATCTTGCGCGCCAGGCGTTGCAATTGCTTGTGGTCCAGCACTTCGTTGTCAACCATGCCGAGCACGAGTTCTTCGGCCGAGCCACCACAGAAGCGGTCAATAATGCTCTTCACCGCGCGGACAGCTACGTTCTGGCGGCGGTGGGACGCCTTGTAGATGAACGTTCTGCCTTGCACCTCATGCGTGACATATCCCTTCTCTTCCAAGCGGCGAAGCACGGTGCGAATGGTTGAACCTTTCATCGATCGTGTGGATGCGAGGGCCTCGCGGCAAGACTCTGCCGTAACTACGCCACGGCTCCAGATGTAGTCCATCACGCTCTGCTCGACTTCTCCCAGGTTCTTCAGACGTGTCAGCTTTGTGTTAGTCATTGTAGCGTTACAATATGTAACAGTTAAAGGATGACGGGTCAAGGAGAAATTCAAGAGGACGGGTCGCGAGCCCGGTCAGGATTGGGCCTTGGCTCGGTAGTGGATGATAAAAATGGCAAGTTGCGCAGCGATTCCGGCGCAGGTGTCGAGGATAACGTCGTGTACGGTTCCCGTGCGCGTCGGCAGATAGCTCTGATGCCACTCGTCGAGACTGGCGACCAGACACGTTCCGAGCACGGCAATGTTGGCCCAACGAAAGGTCCATCTCGCGCCTGACGAAGAAGGCAGCGTCTCCCGCCACGCGCGGAACAAAAGAATACTCAGCAGTCCGTAGCCAAATACGTGGCCGGATTTGCGAAGGAAGGCGTGATAGGGTTCAAAGGTCGCCTCGTCGATCCCGAACAAGAAGTGCACGACCGGATACAGAAAACGACTGGTGTGCTGAGACGAAAGATAGGTCGTCGATTCTATGGCGATGACGATGAGCCAGAGGATCAATGCGATCCAGGTTTTCAGGACTTGGTTGCGGTTGCGGGTCAAAGGGATCGTTCAGTGGTTTCCCCCCTTGCCGCAAAGGTCGCGGCAAGGATGGGCCACGCAGCATTATTATTCAATAGCGTAGTTGGGAGCCTCGCGCGTGATCATGACATCGTGGACATGGCTCTCGCGTAGTCCGGCGTTGCTGATGCGGACGAAACGTGTTTTCTGCAGCAGTTCGGGAATTGTTGAGCATCCACAGTAGCCCATGCCCGATTTCAATCCGCCGACCATCTGGTAAATGATCATCGCAACCGAGCCGCGATAGGGAACCCGTCCTTCGATGCCTTCGGGGACGAGTTTGTCGAGGCGGTTCGAGCCACCTTCTGATGCGGCCGTGGAAGAATCGCCGCTCGCGTTCTGGAAGTAGCGCTCGCTCGATCCTTGCGCCATAGCGCCCAATGATCCCATGCCGCGATACGACTTGAATGACCGGCCTTGATAGAGGATCAACTCGCCCGGGCTCTCATCGGTGCCGGCGAAGAGGGACCCGATCATGACCGAACTGGCACCTGCGGCCAGAGCTTTGGTGATGTCGCCGGAATACTTGATGCCGCCGTCGGCGATGATGGGGACCCCGGAGTCTTTCGTGGCGCGATAGGCCTCGGCGATGGCGGTGATTTGTGGAACGCCGGCGCCGGTCACCACGCGTGTTGTGCAGATCGATCCAGGACCGATCCCAACTTTGATCCCGTCGGCCCCAGCCCGAGCCAACTCGCAAGCGCCGTCGAATGTGGCGACGTTGCCGGCCAGCAACTCGACTTCGGGCAGTTTCGATTTCACCAGCTTTACCGCTTCGAGCACTTTCGAAGAGTGCCCGTGGGCGCTGTCGATGGCGAGCACATCGACTTTGGCTTCCGCCAGTTCCTGTGCGCGCTCCAGAAAATCTCCCGTGGCACCGATAGCGGCGCCCACCCGCAAGCGCCCGTGAGAATCCTTAGCGGCGTTGGGGTACTTCAACTTTTTCTGGATGTCTTTTACTGTGATGAGGCCCTTCAGGTTGTAGTTGTTGTCCACAACCAGGAGCTTCTCGACGCGGTGCTGGTGAAGAATTTTCTCCGCCTCTTCGAGCGTGGTTCCCACAGGAACCGTGATCAGGTTCTTCTTGGTCATCACGTTGTCGATGGGAATGTCGAAGCGGGTTTCGAAGCGCAGGTCTCGATTGGTGAGTATTCCGACGAGCTTGCCATGCTCGGTGATGGGCACGCCGGAGATCTTGTACTTGCTCATGACCTCGAGGGCGTCCGATACCTTGTCGGTCGGATGCATGGTGACCGGATCGACAATCATGCCACTTTCCGAGCGTTTCACCTTGTCGACTTCATTGGCCTGCTGCTCGATCGTAAGATTGCGGTGAATGATGCCGATCCCACCCTGCTGGGCAAGCGCAATCGCCATATGAGATTCGGTGACAGTGTCCATGGCGGCGCTGACGATGGGGATATTCAGGCTGATGTTACGCGTGACTTGCGTCTGGGTGCTCGCCTGTGTCGGAATCACGTCTGAGCGGGCAGGCAACAGCAGGACGTCGTCGAAAGTAAGAGCCTCAGGAACAGGAAAATGAATCATAAATGTCTCGGGAATCCCCAGCGTATAGGTAAGCCTTCATTGTAGATAGCAGTGAAAAATCAGGCAAATGGATGCGGCCGCCCCTGGACCATACACTCGGTTCCCGGGAGGCCGCGCATTGGCTCCAGCAAGCCTTTACGGAGTCGCGTATTGCCGAACTTGGACCGATCCATCCACGAAACTTGGTCTCGAATCTATCCCTCGCTCAGCTGGATTCCTGTCACGCACCTCTGTGATTTCAGTCACGGAGTGCTTTCTAACAATCAAGCATAAACACTGCATCCGGCTCGCTTGGTCAGACCGTCGGACCCGGGCTCACGCCGGAAAGAGAGGATCTCAGGAGGACTAGGGAGAACTGTGCGCTGGCGGCTTGCTTGCTCTCGTATGCGTCTCAACATCATGATCGCCCGCCTTCGATGGTTCGCGCGATAGTCCCTCCAATAATAAACAAGGAAAACCGAGCCCGAACCGGATCGCAGCTGCTACGACGATCCACCGCGAGGAATTCTTTGTTTTCGGAAGTCAGAAGTCGCTTCGCCATGGCTTCGCTGCCAGAGGGACGTCTATGTCGACAACTCACAAGGACACCATTGCCGCTCATCTTAGCAACAGCGGTGTGTCGCGTCGCAGTTTTCTCCAACTCTGTTCTCAGTTGATGATTGTCGCGCCAGTCGGGTTGGCGCTGACCACCAAAAAGAGTCTCGCGCAAATCGCGCAGTTGGTGGGACAAACACGGCGCCCATCGGTCATCTGGCTCCACTTCCAGGATTGCACGGGCTGCACCGAGACTCTGCTCCGTACTTCTGCCCCTGACGTCGCCGACCTGATTCTCGACGTGATTTCGCTCGACTACCACGAGACTCTGATGGCAGCCTCAGGCGCGCAGGCGGAGGCGGCATTGCAGTCCGCGATTGAGACAAACGCAGGCAAATATGTCCTGGTGATCGAAGGGGCGATTCCCGCGAAAGACGACGGCGTTTTCATGGAGCTGGCCAGCAAGCCGGCTATTCAAGTTGCGAAGGATGTGGCGTCACAAGCTGCAGCCGTTATCGCTATCGGTTCGTGCGCTTCGTGGGGAGGAGTTCCTTCTGCAGATCCGAATCCCACTGGGGCTGTGGGTGTCGATTCGGTAGTTTCCGGCAAACCGATCGTCAATCTCCCCGGCTGTCCGCCCAATCCCTACAACCTTCTGGCCGTAGTGCTCGAGTACGTCACGATGGGTAAATTACCTGCGCTCGATGAATTCGGACGGCCAAAGTTCGCGTATGACCGCGTGATTCACGAAAACTGTCCGCGTCGCGCCCACTTTGATGCTGGTCGGTTCGCCACCGCGTTCGGCGATGAGGGCCATCGCAAGGGTTGGTGCCTCTACAAACTTGGCTGCAAAGGCCCGGTGACACACGCCGCCTGCGCTACTCGCCACTTCAATGAGGTTCCCGGAGTTTGGCCGATTGGGACTGGCGTGCCTTGTTTGGGCTGCACGGAGAAGAACGTTGTCTGGAAGATGGGAACGTTCGAGACCGTGCCGATCCATCTGGCAACTCCTCCCGACACCTATCCTCCGATTTACAGCACGGCAGGCGGACTAAAAGTCGGGGCTGCCGCACTGGTGGGCGCGATTACAGGAGCGGTGGGTGGAGCAGCATGGGTCGCTTCGCAGCGCTTTCAGAGCAGCACCGAGGCGGGTGTCGCGCGTGTCTCGACAGATATCGCACATGCCGAGAAGTTGAAGGGCAAGTCCAACAGCAAGAAAAAAGAGGACTGACGTGGCCATCACTCGGCGGGAACTGATCACGGGTATCGCCAAAGCTGGAGTTCCGGCAGCGGTAGCCGTATCCGTGTGCAGCGAAGAACTCCAGGCGGAAACCATCCCAGTACCCAGCGCTGCCGTCGGCATGCTCTATGACGCGACGATCTGCATCGGCTGCAAGGCGTGCGTAGCTGCTTGTGCAGAGGCTAACGATACTCCCCCAGATGCGCGCGGCGATGCGCTGCACCAGGCACCTGCGGACCTGAATGACCTTACGCGCAATATCATCAAGCTCTACAAACCCGAGGACGGCTCTGCCTTCTCGTTTGTCAAGCGGCAATGCATGCATTGTCTGGATCCCGCTTGCGCCGCCGGATGCCCATTCCAGGCGCTACACAAGGATCCGGAGAGCGGAGTCGTCAACTGGAGTGCGGAAGAATGCATCGGATGCCGATACTGCACGATCACGTGCCCCTATCACATCCCTCGGTTTCAGTGGGTCGGTTTCAATCCACGCGTAACCAAGTGCGAACTGTGCAGCCATCGACTGGCGAAAGGCCTGAAGCCCGGATGCACCAGCGTATGCCCGACGGGGGCCGTGATCTTCGGGCCGAGGCCGGTCTTGCTGCGCGAGGCCAAGCAGCGCATCCAGAACAGTCCCGGACGCTATTACCAGAATCGCGTTTACGGCGAGACCGACAACGGCGGCACGCAGGTTTTGTATCTCTCGAAAGTTCCCTTTGAGAAGTTGGGGCTGCCGGAACTTGGGCCCGAGTCTGTCCCCGCCAAGACGCTGCGGTGGCAGAGACGTTTCTACCAATACTTCGCGCTGCCGGCCGTGCTCTATGCCGGGCTGGTGCAAGTGATTCGCAAGAGCCTCAAGGGCCACGAAGAGGAGGCTCATAATCGCGAAAAAGAGACCGGGCTGAGGGCGCAACTATGAGCAGCACCGCCATGAACACAATTCGAGTCAGTGATCGTTGGGAACGAAACGTTCCGGTGTTCGGGTTCCCGGTAGTGAACGGATTCTTCCTCGGGCTCTCTGCTCTCGTGTTGATCGCGCTCGTGCTGACTGGATACCGCGAGCTGGCAGGACTCGGCCCAGTCAGCGGAATGAACGACGCGTTCGGATGGGGCATCTGGAAGACCTTCAACGTAATGGTGCTGACTGCTCTGGGTTCGGGAGCCTTCGCAGTAGGAATTGCGGCGTGGGTGTTTCGCCGTAAGAAGCTTCATGTGTTGATGCGGATGGCGCTACTCACCAGCTTTCTCTCGTATGCATGTGGCCTGCTTCTGCTGGGAATCGATGCCGGACGTCCATGGAACTTCTATTGGATCATCTTCCCCTGGCGTTGGAACATGCATTCGCCGCTAGCGGAAGTGGCGATCTGCATGTCGATCTACGCCATGATCCCTCTGGCGATTGAAAACGTGCCACCGATTCTGGAGCGGCTTTGGTACTTTGATTCGCGCTTGCGCCCCGGGGTGCGGAAGATAGAACGAGGACTTCACTATTTTTATCCGTGGATCATTGCTGCCGCCTATTTGCTGCCGGGGATGCATCAGTCTTCCCTTGGCGCGCTGATGTTGCTGGCGGGAGAGCGCGTACACCCGCTATGGCAAACGGCGTGGCTCCCGGTGCTTTACTTAGGTGCTGCGACTTTCATGTCGTTCGGTTGTGTGGTCGGAACCACCATGCTGTGCTGTCTGGTATGGAAACGCGCCATGGATATGGAGGTTCTCGACGAGGCGGCGCGCATCACCTGCTGGTTGATTTTTGGATGGCTCGGCCTGCGCTTCCTCGACATCATCTTTCGCGGCGCGTTTGGAAGTGCACTTCATTTGGACCGCTTTGCCGCGGTCTTTTGGTTCGAAGTCCTGTTGGTCCTGGCCGGGGGCCTCATGCTGCTTCGTTCCACTCGAACGCATGAATTGCAGTTTATGTTTCTGGGCTACATCCTGAGTTCTGCCGGCGGGATGATTTATCGCTTTAGTCCGACCACGCTGGCATTCCGGCCGAATCCGGAGGCGCTCTACTTTCCGGCAACGATTGAGGTCCTGGTCTCCCTCGGTTTTATCTCCTTGGGCATCGTCGGATTTCTGATTGCCGTGAAAAGGCTCGCAATCTTGCCCGCGCCTCTACACGAGTGGCACGACATGGCGAGCTATTTCCGCTTCCGGCGTCCGTACATCCGGTGGACGGGATATTTCAACTACGGATATTTCGGGGATGACGAAACCGAAGGCGGTGAATTCCCGGCAACGGCAGGCAATTATGGCGAAACGCATAACCATTGATCCCATTACGCGGATCGAAGGCCACCTCCGCATCGATGTGGAGGTCGACAACAACTCGGTCAGCAATGCATGGGCTTCATGCACCATGTGGCGCGGCATCGAAAAGATTCTTCGCGGACGCGATCCGCGCGATGCCTGGATGTTCACGCAGCGATTCTGCGGGGTCTGTACCACGGTGCACGCGATGGCCAGCGTACGGTCGGTCGAAAATGCGCTGAATCTCGAGATCCCGCTCAACGCGCAGTACATCCGTAACCTGATTCTGATTGCGCATGCCCTGCATGACCACATCGTCCACTTCTATCAGTTGTCCGCGCTTGACTGGGTGGATGTGCTGCAGATTCCGAAAGCCGACCCCGCCGCTACATCGAAGCTGGCCGAAAGTCTCTCCCCGTGGACGCGTAATTCGCGCAACGAACTGAAAGCCGCGCAGGATCGCGTGAAGGCCGTCGCTGCCAGCGGACAGTTCGGCATCTTCGCCAACGGCTATTGGGGACATCCCGCGATGCGACTGTCTCCGGAAGTGAATCTGCTCGCGTTTACGCACTACGTACAGGCACTCGAATATCAACGCAAGGCGCTGCAGGTGGTCGCTATCCTGGGATCAAAGACGCCCCACATTCAGAATCTGACGGTCGGCGGTGTGGCAAATGCGATCGATCTCGACAGTCCAGCCGCGCTCGGCATGGACAAGCTCGAAATGATCAGAACCCTGCTGGCCGATGTTTCTCAGTTTGTGCAGCAGGTCTACTTCGTCGATGTCTGCGCGGTGGCGGCCATGTATCCCGATTGGTTCAGAATCGGGAGCGGGGTGCGCAATTATCTCGCCGTCCCCGATCTTCCACTCGAAAGCAAAGGTTCCCCCTACGATCTTCCCGGCGGATACATCCGAAACGCCGATTTAGCCGGCGTAAAGGAATTCCAGACGGCGACAGACGATACCTTCCGCAAGTCCGTCACCGAAGATGTCATGCACGCCTACTATCAGGGAGAAAAAGCGTTGCATCCCTGGCAAGGAGAAACCGAACCCGCCTTCACGGGCTGGGACGGCGAGCAGAAATATTCCTGGGTAAAAGCTCCGCGTTTCAACAACGAGCCCATGCAGGTCGGCCCGCTGGCGCAGGTTCTGATCGGCTACGCACAGGGTCACGCGCTCACGCGCAAGTACACCGATCTTGCGATCGAGAAGATCGCCGCCATTGGCGGCGTTCGTCCCACGCCTGCGATGCTACATTCCACTCTCGGCCGCCACGCCGCCCGCGCCATTCGCGCCTGCATGCTTGCAGAGCTTGCACAAAAGCACTGGCAGTTGCTGGTGAACAACATCGCCAAGGGCGACTACACTGTCCATAACCAGCCGGTACTGCCTTCGCATGAAGTCGAAGGCGTTGGAACCCACGAGGCGCCGCGTGGAACGCTTTCGCACTGGATCGTCATCAAGAACGAAAAGATTAAGAACTACCAGGCAGTCGTGCCATCCACGTGGAATGCGAGCCCCCGCGATCGCGCCGGGGCCCACGGACCGTACGAGGCTTCATTGCTCCACACTCCGCTGGCCCGTCCGGGGGAACCGCTGGAAGTGCTCCGCACCGTGCACTCGTTCGATCCATGCATGGCGTGTGCGTGCCACGCGTTTGATCCATCAGGCCGGAAGATCACTGTCGCGAAGATCCTATGAACAAGAAAATCCTGATCGGCGGAATTGGGAACGTCTTGTTAGGCGACGATGCGTTTGGTCCGTACGTGATTCGCCTTCTCGAGTCACAGTACGTGTTCCCTGACAACGTTGAGATCGCCGACCTGGGCACGCCAGCCCTCGATCTGACCCATCGCATCGCTGGATTGCACGCAGTCATTTTCATCGATTGCGTCGCGTCCAGAGAACATCCGCCTGGCACGGTGTTGCTTTACCGGAAAGCTGACATTGTGCGCGCAATGCCTGCAAAGCGCCTTGATCCACACTCTCCCGCCTTGTCGGAGTGCCTCATGACCGCCGAGATGTTGGGAGCCAGCCCACAGAGCGTGCTGCTGGTGGGAATCGTCGGGCAAGCCTTTGATGCTGGGCGCAACCTGAGCCATGTGGTCGAGCGGAGCTCAGCAGAAGCAGTCGCGGCAATCTTGGCTGAACTGCAGAAACTTGGTATTCAGTATGAGAGGCGACAATTCCCGCCCGCTCCGAGTATCTGGTGGAGCGATTCGGACACTGTCACTAGGGAGCGAGAGGGACCTGCGACGATCGTCTATTGAGCTGCCTGGGTGCTCCAAAGAGATTAGTCTATGCGCCTAATGGTTGTGACAATTGCAGCATTAGTCAGTTGCGCTGCATGCACAAGGGGAGATTTACGGGGACGATGAAGTCATCCGAGGACGGGCAGACCTATCTGGTAATTGCGGACGACAATGGAAGGCACCGCGGACCCATGAAGGTTGATGGAAAGGTTTGGCCCCATGCGATCGGTGAGGCCGGTAGGATCGAACCGGGCGACCACAGCATCGAGTGTGGCGCAGAAATGGGCATCAATGTTCCTCCGGGCGTCGTATACACATTCGACTATTGGGGTCCGTAACTCTCTTTATATCGGGAATTAACTCCTGCTGGTGCGGGTTCTGAGCCGTTTGTCTTTTAATCCCTCCGGGCGTATATTAAGAGACTGAGAACTGCTGTGTACCGGCATTTGGCGAAGCACACCAGTGGGCGCAAGCCCACTTTTTAGTTGGAGCCCCGCGGTGTTGCAGCCATCCGCCAGTAAGTTATTGGATTCATGGCGCTTGACGTTGATCGTGTGCGGGCTATTGCGGACCGGGTCGCAGCCTCCAGCGGACTCGAAGTCCTCGACGTCGAGGTTCTGGGTGGGGGCAAGGCTCGCATGCTGCGGGTGTTTCTCGACAGGCCCGCGGCAGGGAACGATCCGCTGGCGGGAGTGACGCACGAAGACTGCGCGAACTTCAGTCGCGAGTTCGGCACGATCCTGGATGTGGAAGATGTCATGCCGGGATCGTACACGCTGGAAGTTTCATCGCCAGGGCTGGATCGCAAGCTGGTCAAGCCGACAGATTTTGCGCGCTTTGTCGGCAGCCGGGTTAAGCTGACGACCCGCGAGCCGGTAAACAATAACAGGCACTTTGAAGGCGTCCTGGAGAGCTTTCAGAATGGCTGCCTGATGCTGGATTTGAGTGTAGCCAGCCACAAGTCGCGGAAGAAGATGGGCGACGCGGCCGGCACGAAGATTGAAATTGATTTTGCCAACGTAGAGAAGGCGAATCTGGTACCAGAATTCTGAGAATTGGTTTTCTATGGCTAGCGAGCTTTACAACATCATCGAAGGCGTGAGCCGGGAAAAGGGAATTGATCCGCAGATTGTAGTCAGCGCGGTGGAAGACGCCATTGTCATGGCGACGCGCAAGCATTACAAATCGCAGGAAAACTTCCGCGCGAAGCTGGACAAAGATACCGGCAAGATCAGCGCTTTCGCGGTGAAGACCGTCGTGGAGACGCCAGAGCAGGTGGAAGATCCCAATCTGCAGATCACACTGGAAGACGCACAACGGGTGGATCCGAGCCTCGAGGTTGGCGGAGAATTGCTGATTCCTAAGGCGATCGACGGGATCCTGGGCCGCATCGCGGCGCAGCTCGCGAAGCAGGTGATCTTTCAGAAGGTGCGCGAGGCCGAGCGCGATACGGTCTACAACGAGTACATCGGGCGCGTGGGCGAGGTCGTCAACGCGACCGTGAAGCGCGTGGAAGGGCCAGACGTGATCTTTGATATCGGCAAAGCGGAAGCTCGCATGCCGCGCAAGGAGCAGTCGCGGCTGGAGTCATTTGCAGTGGGTGAACGTGTCCGCGTAATAATCGCACGCGTCGAACGAGCGTCAAAAGGCCCGGGGGTGGTTGTTTCTCGCGCGGCGCCGGAACTGGTACAGCATCTGTTCCAGACAGAAGTTCCAGAAATCTACGACGGAACCGTCGTAATCCGTGCCATTGCCCGTGAAGCCGGTGAGCGCACCAAGATTGCTGTGATGTCGAAGGATAAGGATGTCGATGCTGTCGGCGCCTGCGTCGGCATGAAGGGCATGCGCGTGCAGTCGATCATCCGCGAGCTGCGCGGAGAGAAGATCGACATCATCGAGTTCCATGAAGATCCCGTGACGTTCGCCGAGAAGGCGTTGCAGCCGGCAAAGGTGAGCCGCGTGACCGTCATCGATAGCTCGGAGAAGCACCTCGAAGTAGTGGTCGACGACAGCCAACTCTCGCTTGCCATCGGCAAGAAGGGCCAGAACGTTCGTCTCGCCGCGAAACTGCTGGGCTGGAAGATCGATATCAAGAGCGAGGAAGAAAAGCGCCAGGAAGTCGAGCAGCAGATGGCTGCCATGACCCCGCAGGCGACAACTCCTCTTGAGAACGTTCCGGGCTTGGGGGAGGGTGTGCTTGAGAAGCTGACTGCCGCCGGTGTGACGACCGTCGAAGCGCTGGCCGATATGACCCCAGAAGAACTCGAGGCGATTGAGGGTATCGGGCCCAAGACGGTGGAAAAAATCAGTCTCGCGGTCAATAATTACTTCGCGAGTCTAGAACCGGACGCCGAGGGTGCTGTTCAGGTTGAGGGGGCCGAGGGAGAAGCCGCCCAGGAAGGGGCATCCGTCGAACCTGCGGGCGAAGAAGTTACCCCCACCGAAGAATCCGTAACAAATGAAGGCGAGCCTGTGCCTGACGAGGGTGCTGCCCGCGAAACAACCGAATAACCATGACACGCACACTCAAGTCTGTTTGCGTGCGAGTCCAGATTACTGACTCCGTGAGGCTACGATGAAGACCTAGCACAACGCGGGGAAAAGAAAGGCCGGATGAGTAAGGTTCGAATCAACGATCTCGCCAGAGAGCTGGAAGTCAAAAGCAAAGCGATTCTCGACACGCTACCGCATGTTGGCGTGACCGAGAAGAAGACGCATTCCAGTTCGCTGGAGGAGCATGAAGCAGAAAAAGTGCGGGCCTATATCCGAGGCTCGGCTGAATCGCAGAGTTCATCTGCGCGCGCTGCGCGTACGCTGCGCGGCGAAGAAGAAATCAAGACCAAGATTGATCTGTCCCACATCTCCCGTCCGGGCGATGTGCTGAGGGCGATCACGCAGAAAAAGGAAGCTGCAGCTGTACCACAACCGGCAAAGCCGGCACCGCCGCCGGCCACGCCAAAGCCGACAATTGTGCCTCCGGTCGTGAAGCCTGCGGCGCCGGCGACGGTCGCTGCACCACCGTCACCGGCCCCTGCTCGGCCAACCGTGGTGGCCCCTGCGACTGAAAAGCCTGCGGTCCCGGCACCGCCGCCTCCGGTTCCGGCAGCGCCGGCCGTCGTGGCTCCGCCCGTTCGTCCGGCAGCGCCGCCGCCTCCACCGGCAGCGGCTGTGGTAGCGCCGCCGCCCGCGGCTCCGCCGATCGCGGCTTCCACGTCGCCTGTAATTCCGGTAACTCCACCTGTCCCGCGTCCGGCACCACCTACGGTATCGGCAGCGCCGCAACCGCCTGCGCCGAGAATGATCGTTCCGCAAACGGGGCCGCGTCCGGTGTATAAGGCTCCCCCGCGTCCCGTCGCACCGACCCCAGCAGCACAAACCAGCGCTCCTGCAGGAACGATGCGCCCTGCACCAGGCCGCCCGGTACCGGGACAGCCGATCTTCCAGCGTCCGCGACCACAGGGGCCACAGGGGGCAGGTGCGCCGCGTCCGCCGCTACGTCCGGGGGAGCGCCGTCCGATGCATCCCACGCGTTCGGCCCCCATTGGAGCGCGTCCGATCGGAGTTGGACCAGGGCTTCCACCGCCGGGACCAGTCCGTCCGGGGAGCCGTCCCGGTGCCCCCGCGCGTCGTCCGGGACAGCGCTATGTTCCACGCGGCGTAAAAGAAGGGCCAATGAAGGGCTACGTTCCGCCGCCACGCATGGTGGTGTCGAACGAGCCGATGCCGATCACGCGCAATATCACGATTACTGAAGGTATCAGTGTAAAAGATCTTGCCGAGAAGCTTGATATCCGCGCGAAGGACCTGATTTCGCGGCTGCTGGCTCGAGGGGTATTTGCCACGATCAACCAGACGCTCGATGCAGAACTCGCGAGCGAGATGGCGCGCTTTTTCGGGGCCGATACGAATGTGATCACGTTCGAAGAGCAGGCTGCGAAGGATATCGACGCAGCCGCCGCTGCCGGCGAAGAGTCCGCCGCCGAAGCCTCTCCCCGTCCGCCCGTGGTTACGATCATGGGTCATGTTGATCACGGCAAAACTACTCTGCTCGACTCAATCCGAGCGAGCAACGTGGCTGAAGGGGAAGCCGGCGGAATCACGCAGCATATCGGAGCCTACAAGGTTCGCATCAGCGATCCGGACTCGCCCGCGTATGGGCGAGAGATCGTGTTCCTCGATACACCGGGTCACGAAGCCTTCACGCGCATGCGTTCGCGAGGAGCGAAAGCGACCGACATCGTCGTGCTCGTAGTTGCCGCTGATGACGGGGTCATGCCGCAGACGCTCGAAGCCATCGACCACGCGCATGCCGCTGAAGTCCCGATCATCGTCGCAGTAAACAAAATCGACAAACCAGATGCTCTGCCTGATCGCGTCAAGAAGCAGTTGGCCGATCGCGGCCTTGTACCCGAAGAATGGGGCGGCAAGACGGTATTTGTCGATGTTTCGGCCAAGCAGAAAACCAACCTTAACCTTCTGATGGAAATGATCTGCCTGGTCGCGGACTTGGCAGAGTTGAAGGCAACGCCTGACCGCGCCTCCACCGGTGTGGTTCTGGAAGCGAAGCTGGATCGTGGCCGGGGACCCGTCGCGACGGTCTTGGTGCAGAACGGCACCCTGCATGCCGGCGATAACTTCGTCGTGGGCAATGTCTTCGGCAAGGTACGCGCGATGTTCGACGATCGCGGCGCTGCTCTTGAGTCCGCCCCGCCTTCGACTCCGGTCGAAATCCTGGGCTTGGAAGGTTTACCCCAGGCCGGCGATCAGTTCGTAGTCGTTGCGGATCGTGATAAAGCGCGCGGCATCTCTGAATACCGCGAGCAGAAAGCCCGCGAGGCCGCACTGGCCAAGAGTTCGCGTGTTTCGCTCGAGGGCCTGGCGGAGCAGATCAAGACGGCTGGCACGAAGGAACTCAACATCATCCTCAAAGGCGATGTGCAGGGCTCTGTCGAAGTGCTTAGCGATCTACTCTCAAAGCTTTCCAACGACAAGGTTCGTTTGAAATTGCTGCGGTCCGGCGTGGGTGCGATCACCGAAACCGATGTGCTCCTGGCTTCAGCTTCGAATGCGATCATCATCGGCTTCAACGTCCGGCCCGAGCGCAAGGCGCAGGAGCTGGCCGAGCAAGAGGAAGTCGATATCCGCCTGCACTCGATCATTTACGAACTGCAGGATGAGATCAAGCGCGCCATGAGCGGCTTGCTTGAACCGACAATTAAGGAAACCTACCAGGGACGCGCTGAAGTGCTCGAAACCTTCCGTATCCCAAAGGTGGGAACGGTGGCCGGTTGCCGCGTGATCGATGGCTTGATCAAGCGCGACGCCGAAGTTCGCCTGCTGCGTGACAACGTTGTGGTCTTCAAGGGAAAGATCGGGTCGCTTCGGCGATTCAAAGACGACGCCAAGGAAGTCACGAACGGAATGGAGTGCGGCATCTCGATTGCGAACTATGGTGACATCAAGGTGCACGACGTGATCGAGGCCTTCACCACCACACGCGTCGCAGCAGAAGTGATTGCGTAAGACTCGCCGTCGGTCGCTTGTCGTTGGTCGTTTGCGAATTTGGTTTTGCCAACGACTAGCGACCAGTGACTGACGACCGAATGCCCATCGCTTTCCTCACGCTCGAACTCCACATCGAAGCCGCCCAATCCATCAAGGACCGGCGGCAAGTCGTGCGCAGCTTAAAGGACCGGCTTCGCACCAGCTTCAACATTGCTATTGCTGAGCTCGACAATGCTGAGTTGTGGAATCGCGCGACCATCGGAGTCGTCAGCATCTCACCGTCGCGTGATTATCTTGAGGGATTGTTGAAGAATGTGGAGAATGCAGCAGCGCGCATCGCGAACAATCACGGCGCAGAGATTGCCGATACTTTTACCGAGTACTACTAGTGCAGCCACTTGCACTCGACCTGATTTGTTGTTCCCCGCAAACCGCTAAATGGCTGTTACCTCCGTACTTAACAGAAACAGACAAAAACAGTGGACAATAGCCCGTCCGGTTGCGTTGGTTGGCGCAACACCAGCATCCAATTTTCTGATATTCTCAACCGTTTTACCTAAGGTGGATCGTGGACAAGCGCGGCCTGAAGCATCATCGCGGACGGGTAGGCGAGGCTCTTCGCGAAGAGATCGAGACATTAGTGGAAGGTGAACTAGCCGACCCGCGGATCGGCTTGGTCAGCGTGACCTCGGTCCATGTTGCCGACGATGGAAAGTCGGCGGAAGTGTGGGTCAATGTGGAGGGCGACGACATCGAAGCCGACAGAAGTTTAGAGGGGCTCGAAGCCGCGCGCGAATACATCCGTCACGAATTGGTGGAGCGGTTGCGGATTCGCCGAGCCCCAGAATTGTATTTCCGATTGGATCGTGCTGAACAGGCAAAGGCTCGCGTGGAGGAACTGCTCGGGCGGACGAAAAGACGAAGCAAGGCTGGCAAGCAATCGAGTGGCGAGCAGGGATAGCGATATGCTTCAGGATGTACTGCGACAGATCGGACAGCGGGAGCGGTTCGTGCTCACTTCGCACGCGCGTCCCGATGGTGACGCCGTAGGCTCCGCGCTCGCCTGCTGCCAAGTACTGCGCCAAATGGGGAAGCATGCCGATGTCGTGCTCCACGATGGAGTGCCCCGAATCTACAGATCCTTGCCCTTCGCTGATCAGGTCGTACAATCGGACCGCATTAGTGGCAGCTACGAGGCAGCGATCATACTGGAGTGTGACAGCATTCATCGCACGCGGCTAGAGGGTCTGGAAAATCGCTTTCTGATCAGCATCGATCATCACGTCAGCGGTCGGCCTTTTGCCCACGTGAACTGGATCGATCCGCATGCCGTGGCAACGGCAGAAATGGTGTTCAGGCTGGCGCGCGAAGCAGGAGTCAAATTCTCGCCGGAAATCGCAACTTGCCTTTACACGGCGTTGATGACGGACACGGGATCATTTATGTTCCAGGGGACCAACGAGAATACATTTGCGCTGGCGCGCGAACTGGTGCTCGCCGGAGCCGATCCTGCACATTGCGCGCGCGGAATTTACTTCGCGCACTCGGAGGCCAAACTCAGATTACTGGGCGAGGCGCTACGCAATCTGCATATCGACGGCCATATCGGCTATTTCTGGGTCACGCGTAAGCAGATGGAGCGCTGCAATGCCCTGGAAGAGGACTGCGAAGGCTTAGTCAACTATGTCCTCTCGATCGGCGGAGTCGAGGTTGCGGCATTCTTCCGCGAGTTGCCCGATGGGCGTTATCGCGTGAGCCTAAGAAGCAAGGGCAAACTCGATGTCGCCCGTGTCGCCGAGAGCTTTGGCGGCGGCGGCCATGAGTGCGCCAGTGGCTGTTCCGTGGATGGCCCATTGGCTGAAGCCGTGCGCGCGGTAACTCTCCAACTCGGTCGCGGACCTTCCGTACAATAAAAATCGCAGATTGTATATTGCAGATATTCGCACTGAATAGCTGCGTTAGTGTTGTTCAATCTGTAATCTAATATCTGCAATCTGAAACCTCATGACCGCCCGCACCCGCACGGATTTGCTGCTGCTAGCCGGCTTCAGCGTATTTCTCTTTTTTTATGGAATCCAGCAGTTTGGACTCATTGGAGCCGACGAGCCGCGGTACGCACAGGTCAGTCGAGAAATGTTGCAGCGCGGCGACTGGATCACACCGACCCTGGCCGGTCACGCATGGCTGGAAAAGCCGCCGCTTTATTACTGGCAAGCCATGCTCGTGTACCGAGCTGTTGGTGTCAGCGATTGGGCGGCTCGCATTCCTTCCGGTGTCGATGCCGTACTACTCGTTGTAGCAGTCTATTTTTTCTTTCGTCGCTTTCGTCGGGGCGTCGAGGTCGATGCCGCCCTGATCACCGCCTCGTGTGCTGGCATTTTAGGTTACGCGCGTGCGGCTTCGATGGACATGCTGCTGACATCCTGCTTCGCGATCGGGATGCTCTCGTGGTGGATTTGGCGGGAAGGCAGCAAGCATATCTTTCTCGCGGCGTTCTATGTGCTCATGGCTCTCGGCATGCTTGCCAAGGGCCCGGTTGCGCCTCTTCTGGCGGGCGCGGTGATTGTGGTGTTCGCTGCGGTAATCCGTGACCGGAGACTCGTTAGCAAGACGTTGTGGTGGCCCGGCATTCTCCTATTTTGTGCGGTTGGACTGCCTTGGTACATCGCGGTGCAGGTGCGGAATCCGCAATTCTTTCGTGAATTCATCCTCGAACACAATCTCGCACGCTTCTCAACAAATCTCTATCACCACCCCGAGCCGTTCTGGTACTACATTCCGGTGTTGCTGCTTGCTTTCGTCCCGTGGATTGTTTTCGTCACTGCGGCGTTTGTGGAGTCGATTCGTGTTTGGCAGGCTGAGCATACGAGGGGACTCGATTCTGAGTTGCAGTTTCGCATATTCGTGTGTTGCTGGCTGGTCGTACCGGCGTTGTTCTTCTCATTGTCGAAATCCAAGCTCCCCGGCTATATCCTTCCTGCCGTGCCCGCGGGGGCAGTCTTGCTGGCCGATTATCTTCATCGGAAGTTTGAGTGGCAAACTCCCATATCGAAATGGATGGCAATTCTGCACGCGCTGGTCGCGAGTGCGCCCATAGTTCCAGCCGCGCTAATTGGCTATTTTGTGACGCAGCATCGAATGCCGGCAGGACGTCCACTGTGGATCGCAGTGGCGGTTGCCATAGCCCTCTCGATCGGGATTGTGCTGACGCTGATTGGGCGCCTGCAATGGCGCCTGCTGCGCTTCCTTACGCTGATTCCGGTCGTGCTGTCCGTCGCGGCCGTGCTTAAACTTGGAACTGTGGCCATCGATCAGAGACTCTCGACGCGTCCACTGGCGAATGAGTTAGCCGGCATGGAAACGCACAGGTTGCCTCTAGCCGTGTGTGGAGCGCCCCGCGAAGTGGAATATGGTTTGGAGTTTTACCGTGACCAAATTATCGCGAGATATGAGACTGGCGGCGTCCCCGCGGAAGAACACCTATTAGTCGCGGCTCCATCGTGGAAGTCGAACGTCACCGAGTGGACCAAGGGTCGCCGTGTGACTTCGCTTGGCCATTATGCACCGCAGAACCTCGATTACTACTGGGTTGCCGCTGCCGCGCAGGTCCCAAGCCGCTGAACTGAACGCTCGGGAAGTGCTGGTTAGCACCTACTCCTGTGCGTATCCCACTTCCTCAAGCTCCGGCGGGGCGCCAGCCTTGGTGGTCAGGCCGTACTCGTATCCTCTGTCGAAAGCCTTGAGGTTCAGTTCGCGAAAATTTGAAGGCACAGAATCTGCGACCGCTTTGCGCACGGCATCGGGGCTGAGTAACTTGGTTACGGCGCTAAAGAAACCAACCATCACCGAATTCAGGACCATGCGCTTCCCGAGTTCCTCGGCAAACCGCGTGGCCGGGATACTGTAGACCTTCTTGTCAAGGTTCACGTTCGATACACGCACCAGGTCTTCCTCAATGATGAGCGTCCCTCCTGGCTTCAGTTCCGCCGCGAACCGGTTGTATGCCTCCTGAGACATGATCACCACGATGTCGGGGCGGGCCACATACGGATACAGTACAGGAGCATCGGAAACCACCAATTGTGCGCTGCAGGCGCCGCCGCGCGCTTCTGGGCCAAAGTTCTGAGTCATGGTAGCGAACCCGTTTTCATAGATCGACGCCGCCTTGCCCAGCACCACCGCCGAGAGGATGACGCCCTGACCCCCGAAGCCTGCGATCCTAATTTCGGTTAACCGCATACGCACTCCGTTTCTGACTCTTCAATGTAGCGCTCACCGAGTGATTCAACATATTGTGCCCGCATCATGGTTTGATAATCGGGACGATCCCGGTCCACAAATTTGCCGACGACGATTTCGCCATTGAGCGTGAGTCCGACTTCGCTGGTCGGCGCGCCGTGTTTCACCTTGCTTTTCTCCTTGTAGTACTTCATCGTATCCAGCCCGTCACCCATCTTGTTGCGGCGCTGATAGAGCGTGGGGCATGGCGAGATGACTTCGATGAAAGAGAATCCTTTCTTCTGGAACGCTTCGCTGATGGATCGTGAAAGTTGACGAACGTGAAACGTCGTCCAGCGTGCAACATACACGGCCCCTGCCGCCTCGACGAGGTGCGGCAGATTGAACGCCGGTTCAAAGGTACCGTAAGGATTCGTGGATGTAGTGGCGTGCCCCGGAGTGGTAGGCGCGGTTTGGCCCCCGGTCATGGCGTAAATGAGATTGTTGACACAGATGATCTTCAGATCGATATTGCGGCGAGCGGCGTGAATCAGGTGATTGCCGCCGATCGCGGAGAGGTCACCGTCGCCGGAGTAGACCACGACATTCAGCTTCGGATTCGCGAGCTTCAGTCCTGTCGCGAACGGAATGGCACGGCCATGCGTGGTGTGAAAGGAGTCGAGCTTTACATAGCCCGCGACGCGTCCCGTGCAACCGATACCTGAGACCAGTGCTAGCGAGTTCAAATCCACTTTCGAGTCGATGAGGGCGCGCGCGAACGAATTCACCGTCGTTCCGATGCCGCAGCCCGGGCACCAGATATGCGGCATGCGGTCGGTCCGCAGAAATGGTTCCACCGGATTCACAGTGTCTTCCAAAACATTCAGCATCGGCTTGCCTCCACGATGGCTTGCAGAATCTCTTCAGGGTTGTGAACGCCGCCTCCAGCATGCGGGACTGAGTATGTTTTCGCCTTGCCGGCCGCGGCACGTTCGACCTCACGCACCATCTGACCCAGATTCAGTTCAGGTACGACAAACGCTTTGACGCGAGCCGCCAAGCCAGCAATTTTCTTATCAGGGAAAGGCCACGCGGTGATCAGCCGCAGCTTGCCGACCCTCAAGCTTCGCTGTTTCGCCAGATCAATAGCACGCTGGGCTACGCGCGATGTGATGCCGTACGAGAGAACGACGACATCCGCGTTCTCCAGCCCATCTTCTTCAAACATGCAGATCCGGTCGGCCGCGGCACGGATCTTGTTCTGCAGACGCTTCACCAGCTTGTCCTGCGTCTGCGGCGTCATGTTGGGATAGCCACGTTCGTCGTGCGTCAGTCCCGTGACGTGAAATTTGTATCCTTCGCCGGCGTGCGCCATCTCCGGAACCATGTCGCCGTCGGTGCGATAGGGCAAGTAGTCTTCAACGGATTTGTGCGTATGCTTGCGCGGACAGACCTCAATCTGATCGGCTGGTGGAATGACGACCTTCTCTGTCATGTGGCCCACAACTTCATCCATCATGAACATCACTGGTACGCGAAACTCTTCCGCGAGGTTGAAGGCCTTGATCGTCAGATCGAAACATTCCTGCGGCGAGTTCGGGCACAAAGCGATGATTTCGTAATCTCCGTGTGATCCCCAACGCGCCTGCATCATGTCTGCTTGGGCGGGTAGAGTAGGTAAGCCGGTGGATGGTCCTCCGCGCTGCACATCGACGAAGACACAGGGCGTCTCGGTCATCGCGGCGTATCCGATATGTTCCATCATCAGAGAGAACCCAGGGCCAGACGTGACCGTGAACGCCTTGGCTCCGCCCCATACGGCACCCTGTAGCGCAATGGATGCTGCCAGTTCATCCTCCATCTGGATGAAACTGCCGCCGACTGTCGGTACGCGAGCCGCGAATCGCTCCACTACTTCCGTCGAGGGCGTGATGGGATAACCCGCTGCAAATCGCGATCCGGCAGCCAGCGCGCCCTCGCAGCAGGCATGATCGCCATCGATGAAATGAGTGCCAGTCAGCACACCATGAGGGTCGGCTTTCATTTCTCGCCTCCTGCGGTTTTGGCTTCTGTCACTGACTCGGTGCGCTTGGGTTCAGGTACTTTCGTCCCGTAGATCGCAAAATCCGGGCAGTACATCCCGCACAAGTCGCATCCACTGCACTTTTCCGGATGGACGACATGAGGAGGATGGTAGCCCTTGGAATTGAATGCGGACGAGAGTGCCAGCACATGCGTAGGACAGAACTCCACACAAAAGCCACACGCCTTGCATCGCTCGACGACGATCGAAATACGTCCTTTTGCCACTTGAGCCCCCAGCTCGGAGCAACGATGACTCCGAAGTTCAACTGCGGAGGATGTGATTATGGCGGCAATGAGGTGTCTCAGAGTGTGATGGCAGTCACAGAACGCCGTGAGGTAAAGCACGATGCACTTGGCGACCATTAACCAGCTAACTATTTTGTTTAGTGATAGTTAAGGGCTGATTGGGCTCGCTTCGTGCCTGAGGTTACGAGCTGTTGAGAAGGTCATCGTGATATCGGTCACATGAATCAGTGATATTGATCACGAGGTCTTGTCTTAGCTTCCGGGCTGTTGCTGCCGTTTGTTCCAGCCGTTTGCCTGTGCTAGCGGAACCATCTACACTCGGATTTCGCTACGGTCTTTGTCGCTGTCGGCCAGCGCATGCCGCCGCAGGAGCCCTTTGGAAATCCTCGACCTCAGGCATTTCTCTTCTCTGGATTTGCGTCCTCTGCTCGATGACGAGACGCACCTGTGGTCGCGCTTGCTTTCCTGGGATTACACCAGTTCGGCCGAAATGATTTTGCGCTATGTCGATGCAAAAATTCTGCCCGGTTACGCGGCGGTCGAGCGAGGCCGGGTGTTCGGCTATTCCTTCTTAGTTTACGAGGGCAGTAAGGGAGTCATTGGAGATCTATATGTGACGAACGGCAACCGCTTGCCCGAGGCCCGCGGGGTTGAAATCAAGTTGCTGACTCACGTGATCGAGACACTGCAACAGTCTCCGGGTATTCATCGCGTTGAGGCGCAACTGCTGGCGCACGAGGCGAACGCGGTTTCGCGCCCGTTCATAGAAACTGGATTCCAGCGCCATCCGCGGCTCTTCATGTTGCTCACATTCGCAAAGGCGTCTGCCCCGAAGGTAAGCCCTCACCCTGATGTAGAGATCCGTCCGTGGCATGAAGCCGACTACCAACCGGCAGCGGCAGTGATCACAGCCGCGTATCGCGGGCACGTCGATGCGCAGATCAACGATCAGTACCATACGCTCAGCGGCTCGTTGCGATTTCTGAACAACATTGTGCGCTTCCCGGGATGCGGGGTCTTTGATGCTGAATCATCCTTCGTGGCACTCGATCGCGGAGCAAGAAGCCTGATCGGCCTGATCCTCTGTTCACGCGTGCGTCACGACGTCGGGCATGTGACCCAGGTTTGCGTCTTGCCCGAATATCGCGGCCGCGGAATCGGAGAATCGCTACTTGCCGCGACGGAAACAAATCTCCGAAAGCGGAACTTCTGCCTGTTATCGCTGACGGTAACGGAGGCAAACGCGCGCGCGGTAGAGCTTTACCGCCGGCTCAATTTCGATTCTAAACGAGTGTTTGATGCTTTTGTCTGGGAAGGTTAGCTGATGACTTCTAAGGTAAAAATTCACGACCAAGGTCAATCGGAAACCGGAACGCGTAGCTCAAACTACCTCTTCAGCAACCACATCGCCCAGCCCGCCACTAAGACACCACCCAGGAACATGACAAAGCAGTAGAGACCATATCGCACCATCTCGCGGGCGTTGTCCCGGTGCGTGATGCCGAATACGACAGAGGCGAAGATCGAAAAAACCAGTGCCGCGCTGAAATGATTAAGAGTAATGGTCACTATGTTTCTGCCTGAGAATTCTTAGTGGCGAACGACCAACGGCCGTTTTACTGTTTTTTCCCAATCGCAATGTGATACGCATCCGCGACGGCGATAAAATTCAGCAGCCCTGCAACAATCATAAATTTCGTTCCATAATCAGCTGTCGCAAAAGCGATTGCGCCCTGGCCCCAATCCATGGCCAACGAGAGAAGGTAGAGCGCTCCCGTCCCAACGTCACCGACGAAGCCGAGTATGTCGAGGATATCGCCGCCATTTGCCTTATAAATGCGGCCCTGCATCCCAAGGCCGAGCAGGAAAAGAGTCACGATCGAGATGAAGAGCAGCAGCCCGCGAATCCAGCGCTTCTGGATCATGTGTCCTACGCCCGGGATCAGCCAGCCCACCGCGGGAGCAAGCACCGACATCGCGCTCACTGTTGCCGCCGGAGCGGGCTTGGATTTCTCTGTTGTGGAATTAGCCATTCAGATGGTCACAATCTCGCGCTGAATTTTCCCCGTTACTTCGGCGGATTTGGCGCGCACCAGCACGTTGACTTCGCTGCGCACACCGAACTCCGGCAGATAAATGCCAGGCTCGATCGAGAAGCAGGAGTTGGGAAGAATCTGCCGCTCATCGTGGATCTCCAGATCATCCATGTTCGCACCATTGGAATGGACGTCGGTCCCGATCGAATGTCCCGTGCGATGGATGAAATATTCTCCGTAGCCGGCTTTCTTGATGTGCCCGCGGGTGGCGCGGTCGACTTCCCATCCCGCGATGCGGCGGCCCGCATTTATCGCGTCGACAACGGTTCTCACGCCGGCATCG
>Ga0335082_10000332_pt1 | contig 48118 bp, 34 predicted proteins | sample Lox_Sample_41_FD_206718 | JGI IMG/M metagenome (GOLD analysis project Ga0335082, IMG submission 206718) | Soil microbial communities from Loxahatchee National Wildlife Refuge, Florida, United States - Lox_Sample_4.1 | ecosystem: Environmental > Terrestrial > Soil > Wetlands | place: USA...
TGTGCGAATCGGGTTTTTTATTTTCGGCCAACCTATGACCCTTCATGACAAGTTCGGACGATCAATCACCGACCTGCGGATTTCCGTTACGGACCGCTGCAATTTCCGCTGCGTCTATTGCCGCTCCGCTGATCCGGAAAACTACCGTGAACATGACGAAATACTCTCCTGGCACGAACTCGAGCGCCTCGCTCGCATTTTCGCGGATCTGGGCATTCAGAAAATGCGCATTACTGGCGGCGAGCCCTTGGTGCGCGATGGTGTCGAAGCCTACCTCCGCAAGCTGACTGAATTGCGCGTTCCCGATATTTCCATGACCACCAACGGTCACCTGCTCGCCGAACGTGTGCCTGCCTTAATCGCTGCTGGTTTGCACCGCATTAACATCAGCCTCGACTCCCTCGACCCCATCAAATTCGAAAAGATCACGCGGACCCGCTCCTACGATTCCGTCATGCGCGGCATTGACGCCGTGCAGGCCTCGGCACTGCCACCCGCCAAAATCAACGCGGTCCTCGTGCGCGGCTTCAACGAAGATGAAGTGGAAGCCTTCGCCGCATTTGCCCGCGAGCGCGGCGTGATTATGCGCTTCATCGAGTTCATGCCGCTCGACGCGGATCGCCACTGGTCGCGCGACCTGGTCGTCCCAGCCGAAGAAGTCTATCAACGCATCCACGCGCAATGGCCGCTGGTGCAGATTCCCCACGCCCAGAGCGAAACCGCTCGGAAGTACCGTTTCGCCGACGGCGCTCCCGGTGAAATCGGCCTCATCGCTCCGGTCACACAACCCTTCTGCGGCCATTGTTCGCGCATCCGTCTTACCGCCGACGGCAAAGTCCGCACCTGTCTTTTCAGCAAGGACGATCACGACTTGCGCGGCCTGCTGCGCAACGGGGCTTCCGACGCAGACATCGAAGACCGCATCCGCGCACTCGTGGACCAGAAGGAAAGAGGCCACCGCATCAACGAGCCCGGCTTCGTGCCGCCCTCGCGCACGATGGTGTTCATCGGCGGTTAACGGGCTATCCGCTGCCTTCCCCGCGCATTTCGTACCCCGCGTGTTATGCTGGCCCTAAGCGCATCCCGCGCGAGCGACATCGGAGAATGTATGCCGGAAGACGACGAAGAGCGAGAAGAGCTGCCAGAGCCGCCACAGCGCCTTTTTACGCTCACCGAAGCCGAGCGCACGCGCCAGGAACTCGAACCGTTCCTGATCGAAGCCATTGGCGCGCGCAAAAAGCTCTCCGTGCTCGAACAGGATTTGACCGCCGTTTCCACGCGCATCCTGATGATGGGCGGGGTGCTGGTGCCTTACGCAAAGCTCGCGGAAAAGCGCATGGAACAGCAAACCCTGGCCGAAGTGATGAAGGCCAACCTCGAGAAGATTCTATCCACGGGCTGCCTGATCAAGGATCTCGACATCGGGCTGCTTGATTTTCCCGCCATCGTGGATAACCAGGAAGTTTACTTGTGCTGGAAACTCGGCGAAGACCGCATCCGCTACTATCACAAGCAGGACGAAGGCTACGCCGGCCGCAAGCCGCTCGACCCGCGGGATACCGGCCCGGGCAAGCATTTGCAGTAGCGGCCGCGGGAGTTTCATAACCACCCAATCGCCATGACCGAAAACCGCCTGAAACGTTCCGCTAGCCCGTATCTTCGCTCCGCTGCTCACCAGCCCATTGACTGGCACGAATGGGGCGAAGACGCTTTTCGTGCCGCCCAATCCTCGGACAAACCGATCCTGCTCGATATCGGCGCGGTGTGGTGCCACTGGTGCCACGTCATCGACCGCGAAAGCTACGAAAATCCCGCCATCGCCCAAATCATCAACGAACATTTCGTTCCCGTGAAGGTGGATCGCGACGAGCGCCCCGACGTTGACTCCCGCTACCAGTCCGCGATCAGCGCCATCAGCGGCCAGGGCGGCTGGCCGCTCACCGGCTTCCTCATGCCCGATGGCAAACCGTTTTTCGGCGGCACGTATTTTCCGCCTGAGGACCAGCAGGGCCGGCCTGGGTTCCGCCGGATCCTGCTTGCCGTCGCGGATGCTTACCGAAACAAGCGGCAGGATCTCGTCAACACCTCCGAAGCGCTCGCCGAAGCTGTAGCAAAAGCGGAAGCCTTCACCGGTGCCCGCGCCGATTTCGATCTCAGCGTCGTGGATTCGCAGATCGGTTCGATGACGCAGCTCTTCGACATTCGCAACGGCGGGTTCGGGAAGGCTCCCAAATTTCCGCACGCATCGGCCGTGGATCTCCTGTTCGAACGATACCGTCAGACCGGCGAAAAGCATCTCTTTGCCATGGCCGAAACCACGCTCGAAAAAATGGCCAAAGGCGGCGTCTATGATCAGCTTGCCGGTGGCTTCCACCGCTACTCGGTGGACGAGCGGTGGCTGGTCCCGCATTTTGAAAAGATGTCCTACGACAATTCCGAACTCCTAAAGAACTACCTGCACGGAACTCAGCTCAGCGGCAACTCGCGGTTTTCGAATACGGCGGAAGGAATCATCGCTTGGGTGAATGAGACACTTTCGGACCGTAAATCCGGTGGTTTTTACGCCAGTCAGGATGCGGACTATTCGCTGGATGACGATGGCGACTACTTCACATGGACATTAGAGGAGACGCGAGCCGTGCTTCCGCAAGAGGAAGCACGTGTGATCGAACTGCTCTACGATGTCGGGCCGAATGGAGAAATGCATCACAACCCAGCGAAAAAAGTGCTTTGGGAAGCCAGGGAGATACAGGAAATCGCTGACATCACAAAATCCGATTGGGAATCAGTGAGTGAACTGGCGCTCGGGGCTAAATTTAAAATGCTGGAGGCGCGCGGCAAGAGACCCACGCCCTTTATTGACAGGACGATGTATGTGGCCTGGAACGCGATGTTTGTCTCGGCTTACTTGGAAGCAGCGAGAATTCTCAGCGATTCCGAGTACCTCGGCTGCCGAGAGTTCGCTCTGAAAACCATCGACCGCATGTTGCGAGAAGCCTGGACCGAAGCAAACGGTTTTGCCCACCGCATTGGCGGACCAGCGCTGCGGGGTTCGCTCGACGACCAGGCTTTCGGCGTGCAAGCGTTGCTGGACGCCTATGAGGTGACGCTCGATCCAAAATATTTTCGTGCTGCCCAGCAAACCCTCGATCTCACCATCGAGAAATACGGCGATGCGCAAAACGGCGCCTTCTTCGACCGCGCCTCCGATGCTCCCGCTATGGGCGGCCTGGAAGTTCGCCGCAAACCGTTTCAGGATTCGCCGACGCCCAGCGCCAATTCCGTGGCCGCCATGGCGCTTACGCGCATGCATGCTTACACCGACGACCCTAGATACTACGATTGGGCCAGGAACACACTCGAAGCCTTCGCCGGTGTCGCTCCGCAATACGGCCTCTTCGCTGCCACGTATGGCCTCGCCGCCATCCTTTTCGCCAATCACCCCACGCAGGTGGTCATCACCGGCGCCGAAGGGGACGACCACGCAGCACAACTCGAAGGCGCCGCGAACGAAGTCTTTCGCTTCGGCAAAGCCGTCTTGCGCGTCACGCCCAGCACCTCGCTCGAATTTCTCCCCGCTGCCCTGCGCCAGACCCTCCCGTATCTTCCGAAGGACAAGGCCGCTGCCCTGATTTGTTCGGGCAACACCTGCTTCCCGCCCACGAGTGATTCGGACGAACTCCGCCGGCTTCTCGAAAATGGGCTTGCTGGTTCCGCAGCACAGTAAGTTCAAAAACAAAACGGGCGCGATGCCTCGGCACCGCGCCCGGAAGACAATTCTCGAAGTTGTCTACTTCTTCGGCCGTGATTCCGGCGGCACCAACCCATTATTCCGGTAGTACACCACCAACTGGCCATAGTGCTCCCCGGAATGCTCGATCAGTCCGTACGCGAGGTCATACAACCGGTCCAAGTGCGGACTCCCAGCCTCCACGGCTTCGTTCAGCCCCTTATCGCCCTTGGCCTTGATCGCTGCCGCGCCGTCATCCACGGCCTTCTTTACAAACGCAACCAGCTCCGCGCGGTTCGCAATCTTCACGTCTTTTGCATCATCCGCATAGCGTGGCTTTTTCCCCATAGCAATATCCGTGAAGTAGTACATTGACCCGGCGGCGTGCACCATGTTGGCCTGAAAGGTCCGCGACTCGGCCTGCGGCTTGTAACTGAATTTGTCCTCCGGAAAATCCTCGGCCATGGCGATCAGCTTCCGGCCGATATCGTTCCACTGCTCCAGCACGGCTTGTGAAGGGCTCGGCGCTGGCCCCGGCTTTTTCTTGGCCGCCTCTTGCCCCAATACAGGCAACGCACTCAACCCCGCCACGAGCAGCAATCCCATCAAAAAATGCACACGTTTCATCGCTTCTCTCCTTCAATCCAAATCAATTCAGGTAGGAACAGGCCCCCAGACTCAGACGCAACGACCCTTCAGAAGTTTCGCCAGAACTCCGGCAAATCCGAGGAAACCGGCGCGGGCCGCCCACCATCATACTCTTTGCAGCCCTCTAAGTTCCACGAAATCATAGGGAAGGGAGGGTTTACTTCTCGCACGCGGAAGCAAAGTCCATACAAAAGCTTTAGGTCCCGCGTGTTATCCTTAAGGAAGTCGAGGGAGCAGTTATTTGAATTGGGGCTGGATCATTCTGAGGGTTTTGGTAGGACTGTCGCTTATGACAGTCCTGTTTTTGTCTCAGCGTTTCTGGTATCGCGCCATCTGGCGGGTTACCGGCCACTGGGGACGCACCACTCTGCGCGTGGTCGTCCGCCTGCTCTACATTGGGAGCCTGCTTGCCATCATCCTGACGATTTCCGATGGTCTTCGCCAGGACCATGGGCGGCTGATGCCGAATCACTCGCCGCTCGCCTCCTTCACCGGTCTCTGGTTCGCTAGTGCGCTGTTTGGCTATGTGGCCATTAAGGTTGTCCACGCGATTGAGTGGGTCTGGCACCGCTTCCACAAACCAGTTCCCGCCGACATCAGCAAGCTTCCCGCGCACCGTTTGCACCTCGATGATATTGTTCCTGACCCTTCGCGCCGCACGTTTTTCCGCACGGCCAGCGTCGTGGCCGGCGCCGCGCCATTCCTCGGCGTGATGTATGGTTTTGCCGCCGAGCGCCTGCGTTATCAGCTGCACCGCGTCGAGATTCCGGTGAACAACCTGCCGCCTGAGATGGACGGCATGAGCATCGTGCAGATCAGCGATATTCACCTGAGCGCATATATGACGCGCGAATCCGTCCGTCGCGCAGTGGATATGGCGAATGACGTCGGCGCTGATCTTGCCGTCGTCACTGGAGACCTCATCACCGGCATGCACGATTCGCTCTTTGACGCGGTGGAAGAAGTACGCCAACTGCGCGCCCCGCTCGGCGTATATGGCTGCAACGGCAACCACGAAATCTACGCCCGGGCGGAAGACCTTGCCGAACGGCTCTACCAGCAGGCCGGCATGAAGCTGCTGCGCCGTGAAAACGCAACCATCAACTACAAGGGTGGCCAGTTGAATTTAATCGGCGTGGATTACCAGCGTGAACGCACTCCCGGCGGCCGCAGGCAGCAGATGCTCGCAGGACTTGAGCCGCTGGTCCGCCGAGACATGCCGAATATTCTGCTTTCGCACAATCCCAACACCTTCAACCGCGCCGCGGAAATGGGCATCGAACTATCTCTCGCCGGCCACACGCACGGCGGCCAGGTACAAGTCGAAATTCTCGACGTCAGCCTCAGCCCCGCGCGCTTCATCACCAATTACATCGCCGGCCTCTATCACCGTCCCTTGCTGATGCCCGACCAGCCGAAGCGCATGGGCGAAACCATCAAGCTCATGCCCAACGCTCCCAAGGGTCTCGCCGCTCTTTATGTGAATCGCGGCATCGGTACCGTCGGCGCTCCCGTCCGCCTCGGCGCGCCGCCCGAAATCACCCACATCGTCCTGCGCAGCGCCTGATTTAGAAATGCCTGCCTACGCGGATTCCAACGTGCCCAAGCTTGGTGGCCGGTTAGTGTTGGGTTTGTTCCTCGCCTTCGTTGCTTTCCTTTCTCCGCTAAGGGCCGCGTCACGTCAGTCCTCCCCATTCTGTGGCATCGACGAAACTCAAGCAGCCGATCGTGTGTTCGCGAATCCCGACGGCGGCGTGGGCTGGCGGGAGTATCGCAGCGTCCAACAAGTGCCCGAATTGCAGAAGGGCTTTGGGCAACTCGCGCAACTCTGGAATCGCAGAGGCTCGGGTCCGGTAGTGAACCTACAAGGACCCAGCGAAGATTTCGCCGCGTCCACGGATTATTGTTTTGACGCCAACGGCGCCTTAAGGGCCGTCCGCTACGAGGTGCGGACCGCGTGGGGATGGGGTTTTCGAGAGTCGGGGTCGGTTTCCGGTGGAAGATTCCTACCGGGAAAGTCCGAATTCTTCGATACGCGGACGGAACTCCCTGTCTCCAGGCCCGAACAAGCGGCAAGCGTCCCGGACGCCCTGAAGCCGCAACTCTATTCGCAGGAATCCGAGCTTCCGTTCTTTCACTTGCTGGGCCGGAGCAAATAAGAGGCGGTTTATTGCCCACGTTTAAGTAGTTTTTCTGAAGCCTCAACGAGTGGGCATTCATTGCAGATTCCGGTTTGCCTCGAGGTTTTCTGATCTTCGCTCCAGTGCTAAAATCTGCCTGCCGAATCCATGAACATTAAAGAACGAAACTATTGGCTCGATACGGTGGCGGAGCCTGCCAAAGGTCTGAGTGGGGCGCTGCCTGACAAAACCGACGTTGCCATTGTCGGCGGCGGATTCTGCGGCCTCTCCGCCGCGCGCGTTTTGGCCCGGCGTGGCGTTCGCGTTGTGCTCTTCGAAGCGGAAAATCTCGGCTGGGGCGCGAGTTGCCGCAACGGCGGCATGGTTCTTACGGGCTTGAAGCTTTCCGTGCCGACGCTCATCAAGCGCTATGGCCGGGAACTTGTGCAGCGCATGTATGCGGCGTCGCTCGAATCCATCGATCTGGTTGAAAGCATTGTCAAGGACGAGGGAATCGAGTGCGATTTTTCTCGCTGTGGCCATCTCGAAGCGGCCTGCAAGCAATCGCATTTCGACGATTACGCCGCGGCCGCTGCCCGGATCAAACGGGAATTCAACCATGAACTGCGCATCGTCCCGGCGAAAGCACTCAAAGACGAAATCGGCTCGGACATTTATTTTGGCGGCATGGTGGACGAAACCAGCGCTGGTGTGAATCCCGCGCGCTATGTCCATGGCCTTGCCAAAGCCGCGCGGCGCCAGGGCGCTTACCTCTTCGACCACACGCGCGTCACGCGTGTCACGCACCAATCGAATGGCGCCAGCGGCAGCTTCCGCATCGAAACCGCAAAAGGCTCGGTCCTCACGAAAGAAGTTCTTCTTGCCAGCGGCGCTTACACTACCGCCGCCACGCCAGCTCTCCGCAAGAAAGTCATTCCCATCGGTTCCTACATCATCGCCACGGAAATTCTGCCCAATACGCTCGCTGTCGAACTCTCGCCGCGCAACCGCATGATCTACGACTCGAAACACTTTCTTTATTACTACCGGTTGACGCCGGATAATCGCATGCTCTTCGGCGGCCGCGCCGCGTTCTTCCCTGAATCCGAAAACACTGTCCGCGAGAGCGCCGAACTCTTACGCCAGGGTATGATTCAGGTCTATCCGCAGTTGCGCGATACGAAAGTCGAATATGTCTGGGGCGGCACGCTGGATTTCGCGTTCGACGTCATGCCGCATTCCGGCAAAATCGAGGGCATGCACTTCGCGGTCGGATTTGCAGGCCACGGCGTCGCCGCAGCCACCTGGATGGGCGCCAAACTTGCCAGCGTCATTTGCGGCGATCCCGATGATAATCCCTTCTCCCAAATCTCATTTGCCGGGGCGCCCATCGGCTTGCGCAGCGGCCACACCTGGGCCTTGCCCCTTGCTGGAGCCTATTACAAGGTCCTCGATTGGTTGACGTGAATTAAGCCTCGACCCACTTCTTTATCTGCGGAAACGCAAAATACGCCAGCACGCCCAGCGCCACCGGCACCGGGCCCCACTTCAACGCGAACGGATCGCTGCCCGCCAGTGCCACGATCGTCATCAGAATCGGTGCAATCACTACGTAAGCCAGGCCGGCCTTACCCCATGGAATCCGGAACGGCCGCTTCGTCTCCGGCTGGGTCTTCCGGAGTTTCCAGGCCGCCAGCACGGTCAGCACGGTCACCAAACTCCGCAACCACACATACACCGTCAGCAGTTGTGCCAGCGTATGAAATGCCAGCATGGCGTAAATCGCTGAAGAAATCAGAATGGCAATCCACGGCGTGCCATACTTTTCATGCTTGGCCGCAAACACCGGCGGCAGATACCCGTCCTCGGCCATGGAAGACGGCATGCGCGTGCTGGTCAGCACGGTCGCGTTCAGCAGAGCCACATTGCCTAGTGTCGCGGCCAAGGTCATCGCAATTCCCAACGCGCTGCCGCCAATCAGCAAAGCCGCCGTCGAAAGATAGGCCGTGTCCCATTTTTCCCAGTCACCCCGCGCCGCCAGCGAAAATAGCGCCGGCAAGAAATAGGTCGCCACCGAAAGCGGTACCACAATTGCCAGTGCAATCGGAAACGTCCGCTGGGGATTTTCGACCTCCGCCGCCACGCTCGAGCACTGCTCGTACCCCGAGTAAAGCCACAGCCCCAGTGCCAGCCCCACACCGAACACCTGGAACGCCGGAACGTGGGGGGGCACAAACGGATGAAACGGGTTGAAGTGCCACCTTGGCGCGGCGATCACGCAAAGCGCGAACACCGGAATCAATACGGAAAATTCCAGCATCGTCGAAACCACCCCTACCATCTGAATTCCACGGATGTTTACATACGCCAGGAGGGCAATCAGCGCCACAGAAACCAGATAATGTTTCCAGCCCACCAGCGATGGAAAAAACACAGCCAGGTAGTCACTGAACAGCACGGCGTAGCTTCCCCCCAGCAGCCACGAGGCGCTCCAGTTCCACCACCCCGCCAGAAACCCCCAGAAGTTTCCGTAGCCAGCACGCACCCAGCGGTAAAAGCCGCCTTCCACCGGAATCGCCGTCGTTAGTTCCGCCGCTACCAGCGACACAGGAATGCACCAAAAAAAGGGAATCACCAGCAGATAGATCAGCGTCAGCCCCGGCCCGCTGGTCGTCACCATTTCTTCCATGCCGAATGGGCCGCCAGTTGTGTACGCGAACATCACGAACACAAAATAGAAGAGCCCGGCGCGCTTCATTGCCGATGTTGTCTGGTTCAATGAGGACCTTTCCCTGGCAATTTTCAAGATGTTATCCCAATTTGGCCTGTTTCACCGAGCTTGCCACGCTTCGTAGTTCAGTCAATAATCTTGTGCGCGTTTGAGCCGGGGGAGGAATCGTGTTCAATCACAAAAAACTGCATCTGTGGGCGGGCATGTTGTGTGCTGGAGTCGCCTGGTTTTCGCTGACCGCTTCAGTGACCGCGGATGAATCGCCGCTCTATGGTTTTTCCGCTGAATCTTCGCGTGTTGAACGCCAGTGGGAAGAAAAACTTCGCGCCGTCCCAAGTACGGACAATATGCGCGCCTACATGCAACACCTCTCCGCGCGCCCGCACAACGTTGGCTCGCCCTATGATAAAGACAACGCCGATTGGCTCGTCGCGAAATTCAAAGAATTCGGCTTCGACGCGCAAATCGATTCCTACGACGTCCTTTTCCCCACGCCAAAGGAACGTCAGGTCGAACTCCTCGAATGCAAAGGCGATTCCACTGCCAACTGCCCCGTAAAATTCACGGCGAAGCTCGAGGAACCCACGCTGGCCATTGACCCCACCTCCGGCCAGAAAGCCGAGCAACTTCCCACCTACAACGCGTTCTCCAAAGATGGTGACGTAACCGCGCCCCTGGTCTACGTCAACTACGGCATTCCTGAAGATTACGAGCGTCTCGAACGTCTTGGCGTTTCCGTCAAGGGCGCTATCGCCATCGCGCGCTACGGCCATTCCTGGCGCGGCATCAAGCCGAAAGTCGCCGCAGAACACGGCGCCATAGGTTGCATCATCTATTCCGATCCCGAAGGCGACGGTTACTACCAGGGCGAGACGTTTCCCCAAGGTGCCTATCGCCCGAAAGAAGGAGTCCAGCGCGGCAGCATCGCGGACGATCCCATCTATCCCGGAGACGCACTCACTCCCGGCGTGGCCGCCAAAAAAGACGCCAAGCGCCTCAAGATCGAAGATTCTCCGGTCATCACGAAAATTCCGACGCTTCCCATTTCTTATGGTGACGCGCAGCCTCTTCTCGCCGCTTTGGGTGGCCCGGTTGTTCCCGCAGAATGGCGCGGCAGCCTTCCCATCACCTACCACGCCGGCCCCAGCACGCTCAAGGTTCACCTGAAAGTGATATCCAACTGGGACCTGAAGCCCATCTATGACGTCATCGCCAGAATTCCCGGCAGCACGTATCCCGATCAATGGATTATTCGCGGGAACCATCACGACGCCTGGGTCAACGGTGCTGAAGATCCGATCTCTGGCCTTGTTGCTGAGCTCGAGGAAGCCCGCGCTTTTGGCGAGATGCTAAAGACCGGCTGGAAACCCAAGCGCACCATCATCTATTGCGCGTGGGATGGGGAAGAGCCCGGCCTCATCGGCTCCACGGAATGGGTCGAAGACCACGGCGACGAATTAATGAAGCACGCCGTTGCCTACATCAACTCCGATACCAATGGCCGCGGCTACTTTGGCGCCGAAGGTTCGCACACTCTCGAAAAGTTCATCAATGATGTCGCCCGTGATATCCCTGATCCCGAGACGAAATACACCGTCTGGAAACGCGCGCAACTCGCCAGTATTGCCTTCCCCAATGGCTCCGATGATCGCCAGGAAGCCCGCAGCCGGATGGATTTGCGGATCGGGGCCCTCGGGTCGGGTTCCGATTACGGTTCCTTCATTCAGCATGACGGCATCGCGTCGCTGAATCTTGGCTACGGCGGCGAAGATGGCGGTGGCATTTACCACTCCATCTACGACGACTTCTACTGGTTCACACACTTCAGCGACACCACGTTCGTTTACGGCCGCGCCCTCGCACAGACCTCCTCCACCGCCGTTATGCGTCTCGCCGACGCTGACGTTCTCCCCTTCGACTTTACCGATTTCGCCGACACAATACAGACCTACGTGAAGGAGCTCAAGAATCTCTTGCAGCAGAAACAGGACGACATCCGCGAGCGCAACCGCGAAATCGAAGAAGGGGTGTTCACGGCTACGAACGATCCCAAGCGCCCCACGATCGCTCCGAAATTCGAGCAGGTTCCTCCGTTCATCAACTTTGCGCCTCTCGATAATGCCGTTACCGAGCTTTCCAAAGCTGCTGACACTTACAAGAAGGCCTACGATCAGGTCAGCGCCAACGGCCAGCTGGCCAAAGCCGCCGATTCTGCGCAGGAGCTCAACCACCTGTTGATCGAAAGCGAGCGCAAACTCATGAATCCGGATGGCCTGCCGGGCCGCCCGTGGTTCAAGCACGAAATCTATGCTCCGGGCCAATACACCGGCTACGAAGCCAAAACCATCCCCGGCGTTCGGGAAGCCCTGGAACTCAAGCGCTGGAAGGAAGCCGAAGAACAAGTCACCGTCGTTGCCAAAACGCTGCAGCAGGAAACACAGCTCGTCAACGACGCCACTGCCAAGCTGTCCTCTCTGCATTGACGAAAGGTTGTTATGGTGGCCGGTCTTTAGGCCTGCTCTTTTCGGACGGTTGTGCCCGTTTGTTCTAACGGAACGCCTCCTCAACTTCGTCTATAATCTGTCTGCCGCATCAAATCGCATTTGTTGCACACATCTCCACAGGGAGACCTCTCATTCCTTCCTACAACCTCTCCATCGTCGGCCTCGGGCATGTTGGTCGTTCGCTGCTACGACTGCTCATCTCCAAAGAAAGTGAACTCCGCCGCAAATACGATCTCCGCTGGCGCCTCACTGGCATTGCTTCCCGCCGCATTGGGTGGATCGCCGATCCGGACGGCGTGAACCCCATCTCCGCGCTGAGCGGACATTTCCCGCAAATTCCCCATCCTCCGCAAAACGTTCGCGAATGGCTCGAGCGGTCCAAGGCCGACGTGCTTTTCGAAACCAGCTCGCTCAACGTGCAAAGCGGCCAGCCCGCCATTGAGCATCTTGTCGCGGCGCTCGAAGCCGGCGCCCACGCCATCACCGCCAACAAAGGGCCCATCGTCCACGATTATCAGCGCCTTGTGGGGCTTGCCAAAGAAAGGGGCCGTCAATTTCTCTTCGAATCTACCGTCATGGATGGTGCGCCCATCTTCTCCCTGTTTCCGCTTGGCTTGCCGGCCGCGGATCTCCGCGGATTTTCCGGTGTGCTGAATTCCACGACCAATGTCGTCCTTATGGAAATGGAAAAAGGCCGCTCGCTCGAAGAAGCCGTGAAGCGCGCGCAGGCCATGGGCATCGCAGAGACCGATCCGTCGCAGGACCTAGACGGTTGGGACGCCGCGGTGAAGGTCACCGCCATTGTGAATGTGCTGATGGGCGTGCCGTTGCGCGTCGAGCAGGTGCAGCGCACTGGCATTCGCGAACTCAGTGAGGAAAAAATTCGCTCGGTGCGCTCCGCGGGAATGCGCTACAAACTCGTCTGCCGTGCTGAACGCCGGGGAGACGGGGTGGATGCCCGCGTCGGCCCGGAACTTCTTTTGATGACCGATCCCATGGCCGGCCTGGAGGGTTCCAGTTCTGCCATCCGTTTCGATCTCGATGTCTTTGGAATTTCGCTGGTCGAACACAACCCCGGCATCGAAGCCACGGGCTACGGCCTTCTCGCCGACTTCATCCGCGCCACTAAAGCCTGAGCGCTATCCCGCGCGCGCACCATCTGGCACCGGCTTTTCCGGCATGGCCAGCACTGGAGTGACGCCATCCGCATATCCGATATCGAAGAGCATGCCCTCGGAGATCTCGCCTGCCATCTTTCGCGGATCCAGATTCAACACGAACAGCGCCTGTTTGCCCTCGAGTTCTCTCGGATTGCTTCTCTCTTTTTTGATTCCCGCCAGAATCGAACGCGTGTGGTCGCCGAAGTTCACCGTGAGTTTCATCAACTTCTCCGACTTCGCCACTTCCTCCACTTTTTGAATCGTGCCCACGCGAATATCCAACGCTTCCAACGCCGAAAACGCAACCGTTTGCTTTACTAGTGCTGGCCTGAATTCTCCCATAGGTCACCGGTGATAATTCGCGGCATACGCCGGTGCTGGAATCGCCGGGTCGCAGCGTTCGTCGCGAATCGCCGGATCCGCCGCCAGCCGCAACGGAATCACGCCCGCCCACACCGTCAGCGCATAATCTTCCGCATCATCTTCCACGCCGCCGGTTCGCACTTTAGCGGATACTTCGGTCAGCGGCAATTTCAGTATGCTCGTTGCCTTCAGCTCCCGATCATTCGGTTGCCGCGCATCCTGCCAGCGTCCCGGAATCAGCTTCTCGGTGAAGGCGTGCAACGCTTCCCATTTTTCGACGGGATCGCCGATCAGCGTTGCCGTGCCCAACGCCACTACCGACCGGTAATTCATCGAGTGGTTGAACACGGACCTCGCCAGAATCAGTCCATCCATCAGCGTCACTGTCACGCACACCGGCAAGCCGCTGCTTGCTCCTCGCAGCATCCGGCTCGCGGCTGACCCGTGAATGTAAATTGCATCGCCGACACGCCCGAACATGGTCGGAATTACGTACGGCTGCCCCTCCAGCGCAAATCCGACGTGGCACACGAACGCCTCGTCCAAGATTTTGTAAATCACTTCGCGGTCGTACACAGCGCGGTTGGCCTCGCGCACCACGCGCGTGCGCTCAGTCACTGGAAACGATTCAAGCATGGGAAACCTCAGAGAGAAGCGCAGCGCGGAGTTGATAGCCGGCGCCGCCGCGGCATGAGTGGGTCACAGCTTGTTCGATGGTATCACGTAGTAGCACACGCTCTAGCCTGTGACTCTCCCTCACCCGCACTACACCTCTCACCGGTGGTGTGAGAAACTACTCTTCCTGGAGTACCGCCAACGAGGGAGCCTGTCTACCATGAGCACGCCTGTCCGTAACGCTGCCAGCACTGCTTTCGATAGCGCCTGGGCCCGCGCACAATTTCCTTCGCTGCAGACCCAGGTTAACGGTCAGCCCGCCGCCTTCCTCGATGGGCCCGCCGGCACGCAAGTTCCCACCCAGGTCATCCATGCGATCCAAAACTATCTTCTAACCTCGAACGCGAATACCGGCGGCGCCTTCCTCACCAGCCGCCGCACCGAAGAGATCATCTCCAACGCGCGCGCGGCCATGGCGAATTTATTCCAGTGCGACAGAGACGAAGTCGTTTTCGGCCAGAACATGACCACGATTACGTTTGCCATTTCCCGCGCCATCGCCCGCGAACTCAATCCCGGTGACGAAATCCTCCTTACCATCCTCGATCACGACGCCAACTTTTCCCCCTGGAAGGCTCTGGAAGAGAAGGGAATCGTTATTCGCACGGTGGATATTCGCGAAGAGGACTGCACGCTTAATCTCGATGACCTGAAAAGCAAACTGAACGGAAAAACGCGCCTGGTCGCTGTTGGCTATGCTTCCAACTCCGTCGGTACCATCAATCCCGTTGCTGAAATCACGAAACTCGCACACGCCGCTGGCGCAATGATCTATATTGACGCTGTCCACTACGCTCCACACGGTCTGATGGACGTCAAAGCCCTCGACTGCGATTTTCTTGTCTGCTCGCCCTACAAGTTCTTCGGCCCGCACATGGGCGCGCTCTATGGCAAGCGCCGGCACCTGCAACACTTCCGGCCGTACAAGGTTCGTCCCTGCGCCGAACAGCTTCCCGATCGCTGGGAAAGCGGCACGCAAGTCCATGAACTGATTGCCGGAATTGGGGCCGCCGTTGAATATCTCGCCGAACTTGGCCGCCACTGCGACGTCTCCGCTAAAACGCGCCGCGAAGCCCTCGCCGCTGCTTATCGCTCTACCGTCGCCCACGAAGCAGGCCTCATCTGGCGTCTCATCGATGGCTTGAAAGCAATTGCTGGCTGCCGCATCTACGGCATCACCGATCCACAGCGTTCCGCCGAACGCTGCTCCACGCTCTCGCTGCGGCTCGGCAATCACCATCCTACCGCGATCGCCAAATTCCTCGGCGATCGCGGCATCTTTACCTGGGACGGCAACTACTACGCGCTCAATCTCAGCGAACGCCTGGGCGTCGAATCCGACGGCGGCATGCTCCGCATCGGCCTGGTTCACTACAACACCGCCGACGAAGTCGATCGCCTTCTCGCTGGCCTGCGCGAATTCGCCAAGTTGTAGGGGCGCTCTCAGAACCCGCGATGTTCTGGAACAGAGGGTGAATTATCGTGTCTGCAAAATAGCTAGGTGTTTCCGTTTCTCTCGGCAGACATAAAAGCTCACCAGAAATGCCACGCTGCTGTAAGGAAGCCAGCCGAAGGTCCACCCCGCAACCAGATGCGCTGGCACGTAGGTAATGATCATCACCCAAATGTAGGATTGCGACTCTGTGATGAGGCCAAGAATCACGCCAGTCAACACGTAGCACAACAAAATGACCATGTGTTCCGGGTCGAACAAGGTCGGAGTGCCAGACGGGAACCGCTCGGAAACCATCGGCGCCAACCGTAGAATTCCATACAGCGGTAGCACCGCACCAACCAAAGCCGAAAACAGAATATCTGCCAGTGAGAGCCGCTTGGCAAAGGGATTGAAGTAGTTTTGAATGCCGCGGTTGAAAACCTTTTCGGTCATCAGGTATGCGGTGCCTTCGGTGTTAAGCCGCAAGATTCCGTTCCTGACCTGATACGCACAGAACTTCTCGTGCTCTTTGTTGAATTCGACGACCACGCTATCAACAGTTCGTGGCGGAGGCAATGGCATCACACCCAAAGACGCCGACTTCGCGTCGTGTCGTTTCTTGAGCGCCGCCAGGCTCGTGATGTTGGGGCATTCCTGCATGATCTTGTAGTCGGGGGCATCCATAACCGATTTGTTCGTCATGTTGCGGGTGACGAGTTCCTTGCCATCGGTAAACCGCGTCGTAAAGTTCACAACGTGACTTGTCCTCAAGTTTTCCGTACTCCGCACCTTCACCCGAACTTCCACAATCGTCAGCGTACAGCTCGCGCAATCCACCGGATTTGAATACCCGCGCACCAGATTCGAGGTGCAATTTGTTACCTTTAGCGTATAGAACGGAAGATAGCCAAGGTTTCGCAACTCCGCGTCGATGGGAGCAATGTATTTTCTTTGTGCTTCGGTGAGCGAGCTATCCTGCAAGAACTCCCGTTCATATTGCACGGGTAACGGTCTGACATTTTTCCGCAGATGGGTTTTGCTCGCGAACAGCACCGTAGCAGTGGACCAGAGGAATGAGAACAGGTCGCAATCGAACGGGATCATCAGCAGCGCCTCCTTGTATCTCAAACTTAAGATTAATTGCCACCCCGGACTGCGTTACCAAAGGGCAAGGGGCACTATCGGACACCTGGCCCGACGGGCAGCCGCATGGTTTGAAGCAAATCGAGTGGACGAAAGAACTGCAGGGGACGAAAGTCGAAATGACACAAATTCTCTCTTGCGTGTATCCTGTGCTGCTATGAGCAAGAGACCGAAACCCATTGTACTTACCATCCTGGACGGCTGGGGTTACCGTGCCGAAACCAAGGGCAACGCTATCGCGCTTGCGCGCAAACCCGCTTACGACGAACTACTCCGTAAATTCCCCAACACGCTCATCCAAACCTCCGGGCCCGCTGTCGGCCTCCCGGAAGGTCAAATGGGCAACAGTGAAGTTGGCCACCTCAACATCGGCGCTGGCCGCATCGTGCACATGGATATCACGCGCATCGATCTGCTTATCGCCAATAATCAGCTCACTCAGGTGCCGCTCTTCCAGCAAGCCATGGAACGCGGCCGCCAGCGCCAGCTCCATTTCCTGGGCCTGCTCAGCGACGGCGGCGTGCATTCGCACATCAACCATCTGTTCGCGCTCCTTGAAATGGCTAAACGCCACAAGGTCGAAAACGTCTTCGTTCATTGCTTTATGGACGGCCGCGACACGCCCCCGAACAGCGGACGCGATTATGTGCGCCAGTTGCAACAGAAAATGCGCGAGTTGGGCGTCGGCAAGATCGCTACCGTTGTCGGCCGCTATTACGCCATGGACCGCGACAATCGCTGGGAACGCGTCGAACTCGCCTATCGCGCTCTCGTCCACGGTGAAGCCGAAACCAAGTCCGATGATCCTGTCGCCGCTTTGGAACGCAGCTATGAACAAGGGGTCACCGACGAATTCGTTAGGCCCGTGGTCATCACGAACGACGCCGGGCCAACCGCACATCCTGTCGGGCTGATCCGCGATGACGACGCGATCATCTTCTACAACTTCCGTGCCGACCGCGCCCGCCAGATGACGCTGGCCCTTGAGGCGCCCGACTTCGACAAATTCCAGGATCCCAAGCGCCCGAAGAATCTTTTCTACGTTGGCATGACCAAGTACGACAAGAACTGGCCGTGGCTCAAGTGCGTCATCACGCCCGAAAAGCTTGAGCACATCCTCGCGCAGGTCTTCCAGGACCTGCACTACAAGAATTTACGGACGGCCGAAACCGAGAAATACGCTCACGTCACCTATTTTTTTAACGGTGGTATCGAAAAGCCATTTATCGGGGAAGAGCGTATCCTCGTCCCTTCACCAAAAGTTGCCACCTACGACCTCAAGCCCGAGATGTCCGCGGAAGGCATCACAGACACGGTGGTGAAAGCCATCGAAAAGGGCGAATTCGACGCGATTATCATGAATTACGCCAACGCGGACATGGTGGGCCACTCCGGCAAGCTCGAAGCCACCATTAAAGCCGTCGAAGCCGTGGACGCCGGCCTCGGCCGCATCTATCAGGCCTTGAAGCCGCGCGGGGGAGCGTGGATTATCACCGCCGATCACGGCAACGCCGAAACGATGATCGATCCCGCCACCGGTGGTCCGCACACCTATCACACCACGAATCCCGTTCCGTTCATCTGCGTCACTGAAAACGACGCCCTGCAACTCGCTCCCGGCGGCGCCCTCCGCGACATCGCGCCCACCATGCTCGGCATCCTCGGCGAACCCGCGCCCAAGGACATGACCGGACGCGACCTGCGGGTGAAAACCAAAGCGTAAAATGAAACGCACTACGCCCGAGCAAACGAAACTCACTATTTGCGTCTGGCATCCCTTCAGCGAATGGCGCCCTCCCGCTTCGCTAGCTGAAGCCATCCGTTCCCATTGGCCCGCCATGCGCGTCGTCCATCTTCCCGATTACGATCGCCTCGCCCAGGAGCTCCCGGACACGGATATCTTCGTCGGCTACTCGCTCCGCCCCAAACAGCTTCTCGATGCGAAAAAACTGAAGTGGATCCACTCCACCGCGGCTGGCGTCGCGCAGTTGATGTATCCGGAACTCCGCGACTCCGGCATCACCGTCACCAATCCCAGCGGTATCTTTTCCGTTCCCATGGCCGAACACACCATGGGCCTGCTCATCGCCCTCGCTCGCAATTTTCCGGATTCCCTTCGTTATCAGGATCGTGCCGTCTGGTCGCAGCAGCAGCTCTGGGATATCCACCCGCTCACCGAGCTAAACGGCAAACTGCTGCTGATTGTGGGCTATGGTTCCATCGGGCACGAGCTTGCGCGCCGCGCCAAAGCTTTCGACATGCGCGTCTGGGGCGTGTCTCGCACTGGCAAGGGCGACGCCACCCTCGCCGAAAGAATCATTCCCGTCTCCCAGTTACGGGAAGTCCTTCCCCACGCCGACTACGTCGTGGTCAGCGCCCCGGAAACTCCGGAAACCCACCACTTGATTGGCGCGGGAGAAATCGCCCTGCTCAAGCCCACTGCTTATTTGTTGAATGTCGCGCGCGGCTCGCTGCTCGATCAAGCCGCGCTCATCGCCGCGCTGCAGGAACGCAAGATTACGGGCGCCGCGCTTGACGTCACTGATCCCGAGCCCCTTCCTGTCGAAGACCCGCTCTGGCACACTCCACGTCTCTTCCTCACTCCACACACCAGCGCCATCAGCGACCGTCTGTGGTCCCGGCAAACTTCTCTTCTTTTGGATTTATTGCAACGTTGGTTCGAGGGCCGCGAACTGTTCAACCTGGTCGATCTTCACCGCGGCTATTAGTCAATTCGGTCGCGGGTTAGTCGCCCACGCCGCCCTTCACCGGTTCATATCCTTCCCGCGTGTACACCACAATCTTTTGCTTTTTCCCCTTTTGATCCGTCACGATCAACGGGCTTCCATCGGGTGCCACCAGCTCCACCTTGATCTTCCGGTATTTTCCATCGTTGCTCGGATTGGTGGGTGTGTACGAAAGGCTGTACTGGTGGCGCAAAAACGCCGCCACTTCCCGCATGATGCCCGGAATCTCTCCGTCAAATTGCGGGAACCAGGCCATTCCACCCGTCATCTTCGTAAACGTCTTCAACTGGTTTTCTGCCTGCAGAAAATCCAAATTCCGGCGTCCACCGAGTCTCCCTTGCATCTCGAGCCAATTGCTGATGGGCTTGTCCAAGCCAACGGCAAAAATCGTGGTATCGGTTCCACGCAGTTGCTTCATGGTCTGGTCCAGAGTGTGTTTGGAGAATGTGTCGATCCCCGAAGCCAGAACCAGGATCGATTTCTTGCCCTTTACGTCCTTCAGGCGGTCCGTGGTATCCAAAATCGCGTCAAACAAGTTGGATTCGCTGAACCCCGGCACAAACAAGTGATATACCGCCGACTCCACTTCCTGCTTGTTCTGCGTGAAATCCACTTCGGTGCGCGGCCGCATGTCGAAGGTTACCAGCGCCACCCAGTCCTTCTGCGCCAAATTGGGAAACAGGGCCTGCGTCCAGTATTGCGCGTACGCGGAAAACCATCCGCCATAGACGTTGCTGAACTCCATCAGGATCACCATCGTGATGGGCGCTTCGCTTGGCGCAAAGTTGGTGATCTGCTGTGGCTGCCCGTCTTCCAGGACATGGAAATTTTCTTTCTTCAGTCCCGGAATAATGTCTCCGTTCTGCGTAGCCGCCACCACATCGAGCGTAACCACCGGCACTTCCACCGCAATCGTGACCCCGCCTTCCTGAGGCTTCTGTTGCTGTGGAGATACAGGTTTTTGCGCCGGCGCGGGATTTGCCGGCGGCGGTGACGTTGGCTCTGGCCCCGCAGGCGCCTGGGCCCACGCCGCCGAACCGCCTCCCAGCAGCAAAGCCAGCATTGCAGTCCGCCCGATACTTCTCCGAATGCCTAGTCTCATCCGTTGTTCCCCTCTAACTGCATGATTTCCTTAGATGCCGGAATTGGTTCCCGCGTCCGCTACGACCTTGGACGTGTACCTTGTGCCATAGGTAACGTCGCCTCACGGTGCTCCAGGTCCCCTAAACTCTGCATGTTAGTATGGAATTTACGTGCGGCAAAACGCATTTCCATGGGGGGTATTTTTGTGCTGCGAACGCACCTTCGTCTGACAATTCTGAGCCTCGTCGTGTGCTTTAGTTTGAATCCTCACTCCCTGCACGCGCAAGTTTCGCAGAGGCCGGCGGCTTTCGGAATCCCCCAAACCCCACCCCTCGTGGGAGACACCACCGCCCTTGCCCTCGAAGCCCAGAATTGGCTCGTGGACCTGATCAAGATCAACACGACGAATCCCCCGGGCAACGAGCAGGCTGCTGCCAAATACATCGCCGGGGTCCTTGCCAAGGAAGGCATTCAGGCCGAGATTCTCGACCTTACTCCCGGCCGCAGTGCCGTCGTGGCTCGCCTTCGCAGTACCGCCGTTGCCGACCCTTCCCGCGCTTTGCTTCTCGTTGCGCACATGGACGTCGTCGGCGTGGACCGCAGCAAGTGGTCCGTCGATCCCTTCGGCGGGATCGTCAAAGACGGCTACATCTGGGGCCGCGGCTCGATTGATGACAAAAGCATGCTCGCCGCCAATCTCGCCGCGTTCATCGCCCTCAAGCGTGGCGGTGTTCACCTCAATCGCGATGTCATCTTCCTCGGCACCGCGGATGAAGAGCAGTTCGGCGACGCCAGCATGAAAATGGTCATCGCCAAGTATTGGGACAAAATCGCCTCCGGCTACGCCATCAACGAAGGGGGCCAGGTAGTCGTGAAAAACGGCAAAGCGCAATACGTCGCCGTCCAGGTCAGCGAAAAAGTTTCCGTCAACGTCGAACTTACTGCGACGGGCAAGGGCGGACATTCTTCTACTCCCACGAAAGACAATCCGGTTGTCCACATCGCTGCCGCCGTAGACAAGATTGGCAACTACACCGCGCCTATTCACCTCACATCGATCGTTCGGCGCTACTTCGAGGGTTTGGCTCCGCTGGAAGACGAGGAAACCAGCAAGTGGATGCGCGTGGTGGATACGCCGGACCGCGGCGAACACGCGCAGCGGTATCTCTCTGACGCCAGTCCCATGTGGAACTCCATGATGCGGGACACCGTGGCGCCCACCATGCTGCAAGCCGGCATTCGTGCCAACGTCATTCCTTCCGAAGCACACGCCACGATCAACATTCGTCTCATTCCCGGCGACACCATCGATGTTTTCGTCAACGACCTGAAAAAGCTCGTCAACGATCCGCAAATTCGATGGGATATTTCCCTGGATGGCGGTTTCGCCGCGCCCAATTCTTCGCTCGACACCGATTTCTACACCCTGATCACCAAAGTCAGCGCCCAGGAATTTGGCGGTGTGCCGGTGCTGCCGTTCATGTCCACCGGCGCCACGGATTCCGCACAGCTTCGCCTCCACAATGTGCAGGCTTACGGCTTGCGTCCCATGCCACTGACCGAAGAAGACCAACGCCGCGTCCATGGGGATGAAGAGCGCCTGCCGATGGCCTCCTTCGCTAAGGGCGTGGACTGCCTCGTTCACATCGTCGCCGAGTTTTCCGTCAACCGATAACCGTCTGCCCGGTTGTGGGGCGCGGTTGCTGAAGTGTGGTTCCTATGCCCCGAATGGCCCCACGGGGCGGGCCGCTTCACGCTACAATATCGGCTCACTCCATGAACTCGCGCCACTCCAAAATCGTCTGCACCATCGGCCCGGCCACGCATTCTCCACGCATGATTCGGCGCCTGATCCAGGCCGGGATGGACGTCGCCCGTCTCAACTTCTCCCATGGCACGCATGAAACGCACGCGCAATCCATCGCCATGCTGCATGCCGCTTCCGCCGAACTCGGCAAAACCATTGGCATCCTTGCCGACCTGCAGGGCCCCAAAATCCGCACGGGTGCACTGGCGGGCGGCGGTACCGTCACTCTGCGTCCTGGCCAGCAGTTCACCATTACTACGGCGAAAATCCTTGGCGACTCCACGCGCGTCAGCACCATCTTTCGCCCGCTGCCGCGTGAAGTGCACCGCGGCGACCGCATTCTGCTCTCCGATGGACTCATCGAACTTCAGGTTGAAAATGTCTCGGGACACGAAGTCCATTGCCGCGTCGTCAACGGCGGCGAACTCGGTGAACATAAGGGCATCAATCTTCCCGGCGTAAAGCTTCGGGTGCCCGCGCTCACGGAAAAGGACCGTCAGGATCTCCGCTTTGCCCTGAAGCACGGCGTTGATTTCATTGCCGTGAGTTTCGTACGCCGCCCGGAAGACATCCTTCTCGCCAGGGCTCTTATCCGCCGTGGGAAAAAAGACACGCCGGTGATCGCCAAACTGGAAAAACCCGAAGCGATCGTCAATCTTGACAGCATTCTGCGTGCTTCCGATGGTGTCATGGTCGCTCGCGGCGATCTCGGGGTGGAAATGAGCCCTGAAAAAGTACCGGTCATGCAGAAAAATATCATCGCGCGCGCCCGCGAAATGCGTCGGCCCGTGATTACCGCCACGCAGATGCTGGAATCCATGACCCAGAATCCGCGGCCCACGCGAGCGGAAGCCTCCGACGTTGCCAACGCCATCTTCGACGGCTCTGATGCCGTCATGCTCTCTGCCGAAACCGCTTCCGGCAAATATCCCATCGAAGCGGTTTCCATGATGGCCAGCATCGTTCATGAAGCTGAAGCCAGCATCCAGGAATTTCCGCGGCCGAATAGCGCGCAGGAACAGCTCAAGATCCCCGAAACCGTCGCCGAGCTGGTCTGCCACGCCTCCCGGGAACTCCACATGAAGTTGATCGCCGTCTTCACACACAGCGGCTTCACGGCGCGCCTCGTCTCCCGCTATCGCCCGCTTGTTCCGATCGTCGCTTTTTCTCCCGAAGCAGCCACGCGCCGCCGCATGGCTCTTCTCTGGGGTGTCACCTCGCGCAATATCTCCGACATCAAGAAAATCGAAGGCCTTGCCGTTCTCGCCGAGAAGCGCCTCCTCGAAGAGCGCCTGGTGAAACAAGGCGATGTCATTGGTATCGTCGCAGGCACACCCATGGGCATCCGCGGCACCACCAACTTCATGAAGTTCCACGTCATCGGCAGCGTTTCATAGCTTATTCAGCACACTTAGATTCTTAGGCACGCCTGTCCTTCTGCGGGCCGAGGCATTCAGCGTAATGTCTCTTGAAAAATCTCGCAGAGAACCCGCGAGGGCCACGCGACAAACTACTTCAATTCACCCATTGATCGGGCCGCGATGGCGGCTCATTCTTCTGCTTCTTCATATACACCTGGAATTTCCTCTTGTTCCGCTCGTAGCGCCAGTCCGCCATTTCATTCCGCACGCGGTACAAAAACGACCCGCGCCGCAGATACAACCATCCGATCAACATCCCGCCCAGGTGGCAAAAGTGGCTGACGCCGTCGCCTCCGGATCCCAGCGTCGCGAAAAACTCGATGGCTCCCATCACGGCTACGAACGGCCGCATCGGTATCGTCAACGGCAACGGAAAGAGCCAGATTCGGCGGTCCGGGAACAGAATCGCATTCGCAATCAAAATGCCGAAGATCGCTCCAGAGGCGCCGATTGTCGGAGTATACGGTGGCATGTGTCCCCAGAGCATCGGCATCACTTTCACCAGAATCGTAATGAGGCCTGCTCCGACCCCGCAGATGAAGAAATAGTTCAGAAACCGGCTTTTGCCCCACACCAACTCGAGTTCCCGCCCGAACATCCACAGCATCAGCATGTTGATCAGCAGGTGCCACAGATCGGCATGCATAAAAATGTAGGTCACCGGCTGCCAGATGCGCAGTCCCGGAATCGGCCCAAGGGGCACAAGTCCAAAGTGCAGATTGATCCAAATGGTCGCGTCGACAGGCAGGAACAGCCGAACCAGCGATTGCACCAGAAACACTCCGGCGCAAATCAAAACCAGGAGTTTTACAGCAGGCGTGATGAAGCCGCGCCAGTCAAATCCAACCTTCGGCGCGCCGTAGTACGAACTCATATCTGCAGTGTACGGCTTCCAGCGGCATACCGTCAAAACCCGATTTTTCTGGAAATCATTACTCTTCACCTCTACTTTGGAGTCGCTATTTCTCTGGCACGACTCTGTCTAAATTCCTCATTTCCACTAAGCAACTTTGGCAAGCTGTTCGACTTTGGCACGCTTTTTGTATTTTCGCGCATGATCGCTCCTCTCCTCGGCTGCGGTCCCCCGACTGCCCTGCCGGTCAGTGCCAATGCTTTTCCCTTCTCGTGCTTCAGCGTGCTTGGCGCAACGCACGAGATTGCCGCAGCTTAATCGCTTTTGTTTGCTTTTGTTGGACCTGCACCTCGGCACGCTGCTCGCTTCATGTCTGTTAAGAGACTTCTCATTGCAGCATCAATGCGTGGCGTCCGAATTGCATGATTCCTGCTGCGCCCATCAGGACAGGGCCCACGCAATGGACGATTTGGTTAAAGATTTCTTGCAAGAAAGCGCGGAGAACCTCGATCGTCTCGATCAGGAATTTGTGCAACTCGAGAGCGACCCCTCCAACAAGGATCTGCTCGGGAGCATTTTCCGCACCATACACACCATCAAGGGAAGTTGCGGCTTCCTCGGCTTCACGAAGCTCGAAAAACTGGCCCATGCTGGCGAAAGCCTGCTTTCCGACATGCGGGAAGGGGCCGTTGACCTTGTCCCGGAAACCGCGGACTCCCTCCTCGAAATGGTGGCCGCCATCCGCAAAATGCTCCAGGAAATTGGCCTCACCTCTACGGATGGCGAGGACGATCACGCCGATCTCATCGCTCGCCTTAAGAGTTTCCAGGCCACGAAAGCCGCGACGCCCCGCTGGCGACACCACGCCTCCGCAATCCGCCTCCATTCCAGACGCACGTGCCGCGCAGCAGCCCGGCGCCGTCTCTGCGGAGTCCTGCACGGATGTCGTTGCCCCGCCCACTAAGCTCACCAAAAAACAACGTCAGGAACTCAACTCCAAAAGACTCGGTGGCGCGTTGGTCCGCAAGGCCAACCTCAGGCCGGAAGATGTTTTGCTCGCGCTTCAAATGCAGCAGGAAGGCGACCCGCGCCGCCTCGGCGAGATTCTCGTCGAACTTGGCCTCGTCACCCGGCAGCAGGTCGAAGAGATCGTCCGTGAATCGAAATCCGAGGAACAAAAGGACGCCACCATCCGGGTCGGCGTGGAGCTCCTCGACAAAATCATCAACCAGGTCAGCGAACTGGTTCTCCTCCGCAATCGCTTGCTGCAGCTTGGCGCCAAACAGCGTGACACCGATCTCAAGAAAGCCATCCAAAGCCTCAACCAGCTGACCACTGATCTCCGGAAGCAGACCATGAAAGTCCGTCTCCAGTCAGTCAGCAGCCTTTTCGAGCGTTTCCCCCGAACCATTCGAGACACAGCCCAGCAGTGCGGCAAGAAAGTTCGCCTCGAAACCACCGGTGGCGGAACGGAGCTGGACAAGAAGCTCCTTGAGGCCATCAAAGACCCGCTCACCCACATCGTCCGCAATTCCGTGGACCATGGCATCGAACTCCCGGAGCGCCGCCGGAAGCTCGGCAAGCCGGAGGAAGGCGTGATCCGCCTTCATGCCTACCACGAAGGTGGCAAATTCCATCTTCGCGTCTCGGATGACGGTGGAGGCATCGATCTCGAAGCGGTTCGTTCCACCGCCCTTCAGCGCAAGCTGGTTCCGCCCTCGCAGCTGGCCCGCATGAACGACCAGGAAATTCTCGATCTCATTTTTCTTCCCGGCTTCTCCACGGCGAAGCAGGTTTCCAACCTTTCCGGCCGTGGCGTCGGTATGGACGTGGTGAAGACCAATATTGAAGGTATTGGCGGCAAGGTGCGCCTGGAATCCGAACCGGGCAAGGGCACGCAACTGCAGATGAGCATTCCGCTGACCCTTGCCACCATTCCCGCGCTCACCATCACCAGTGCCGGAAAACGCTACGCCGTTCCGCAAGTCGCTTTAGTCGAACTGGTCCGCCTCGATGGCGAGCGCGCCAAAAAGCTCATTGACCGCAAGCTCAAGCCATGGGCCGTCAAGGTCGCTCCGCAGATCGCCAGGGAGTTCGGGATGCTCGAGATCCTCATCAATCAGGCCCAGGCCATTGCCGCCAAGCGCCTCGACGACTCCATCCTCCAGAAATCGATTCCCGGTAAGCTCGGCGATACCTTCTCCGGAACCTTCCAGAATTTCCAGTCCTTCGTCGAGGCCGCCGGCCAAAGTTCACAGCAACTAGCCACGGCCTCGGAAGAACTCTCGGCAAACAGTCAGCAAATGTCCTTGCGGGCTCAGGAAACTTCCGAGCAGGCGGGCCAGGCCTCGGCGGGCGCCGAGAAAGTTGTATCCAACCTGCAAGCCGTGGCCGCCGCCACCGAAGAAATGAACTCCAGCATCACGGAAATCGCCCGCAACACCACCGAAGCGGCCCGCATTTCCAAGAACGCCGTCACCAACACCGAACACACCAAAGCACTGATGAAGAAACTCGGTGAGTCCAGCGCGGAGATCGGCCAGGTTCTCAAGCTCATCACCGCGATCGCGCAACAAACAAATCTTCTAGCGCTCAACGCCACCATTGAAGCTGCCCGGGCGGGCGAAGCTGGCGCCGGATTTGCTGTGGTTGCCAACGAGGTGAAAGATCTAGCCAAGGAAACCGCCAATGCCACCGAGGGCATCAGCCGAAAGGTTGAGGCCATCCAGCATGACACCAAGAACGCCATGACCGCTATCGGCGAAGTCAGCGGCATCATCGTTAATATCTCTGATATCGCCAATACCATCGCCACAGCGGTCGAGGAGCAGTCCGCCAGCATGAATGAAATTAGCCGCAGCGTCAGCGAAGCCGCGGACAACGGCAAGCTCGTCGGCGCCAGCATCGCTAACGTAGCCGAAGCCGCTAGGAGCACCTCTACCGGGGCTTCGGAAAGCCTTACTGCCTCCGGCGAACTCGCGCGCATGGCCACGGAGATGCAATCGATGGTCTCGCAATACCGCACCACCGCGAATCACAACGGCAGTTCGCGCAAGGCTTCTCGTTCTCAGAGAAATGGAAAATCCAAGGGGGGCGCGTGCCCGGTGCCACATTCCAGCATCCAGCACGGCGAAGAACTCGAAGAAGTGGGCGCCGACTAACCTGTAAGGCCTGCCGTCCTAGGCAGGCGCTCCTTGCGCCGCAGTCTTACCCCTGCGATTTATCTTGAGCCCTAATCCAGCTTCTTCCGCGCGAAATAGAAGAGCGATGCGGCCAGTAGCAAGAACATGAACGCGCCGAACAAATTGCTGGTCGCCAGGCCACCCATGATCTTCGGTCCCACGGAGAATAAATCCGGGCGCCAAGGCAGTCGCAGCAGCGATGCCAGCCAACCCGGCACGCGTGTCGAAATTTCCGGGTCCTGCAGCAGGTTGATCACGATGCCCAGCAGGCCGAAGATTCCGCCTGCGGCAATCAATCCGCTGGAATAAAGGGCGCCGGGGCTCGCTTCGCTTTCGGTCTCGCTTTTCTCCTTCAGGCTGGCTTCCACCGCCAGCCGCACCAGTCCGCCCGCAAACATCGCCGCCGTCGTCGCCACCGAAATATACATCCCTGTTGCGAACGCCAGCGAACGCACGCCTAATATTTCCACCGCAATCACCATGGCCACGCCCATCAGCACCAGACGCCACGGTAGTCGCTGGTTCAAAATCCCGCTGATCACCGTCGCCATCAGGCGCGCCTGCGGAGCCGGTGCCTTGTCGCCGCCAATCCCCTGGGCCCACTGATACTCGATCCGGTTGGTCGCGTTGTCGTAGAGATATTCTCCATCCGCGATTTCGTGCGACCCCAGCACGTTGATCAGTACGTAATTCTTTCCCTGATACGTGAAACTTGGCCTCTCGACCTTCACTCCGGTTGGCAGCGCCTGAAGATTCACGGCAATCTGAGTCGGAATGTAGCGCTCCAGACCTTTGTTCATCAGGTTCAGTGTTGTGCCAATGGCGACCGTCGAAATCGTTACGCCGACCAGCAGTCCCATTTGCTGCCAGAAAGGAGTGGCGCCTACCAGGAACCCGGTCTTCAAATCCTGTGAAGTCGCGCCCGCAATCGCCGCCGCGATGCAAACCACGCCGCCGATCATCAGCGCCAGCACGGAGTAATTGGGAGCCGTCCACCCGGCAAGGAAAAAAATCGCACATGTGGCCATCAGCGTCGCGATGCTCATGCCGCTGATCGGGTTCGAGGAATTTCCCAGCAATCCACTAATGCGGCTCGCTACGGTCACGAACAAAAATCCGAAGATCACTACGAAAATGCCCGCGAGCAGATTGTGATACCAAGCCGTTTGGGCGCCCTTCATCGGATGAAATGTCAGCAGAATCCACATCATCACCACGATCAACAGCGAGCCCAGCACTACCCACTTCATCGGCACGTCGCGTTGCGTCCGGCCATTGTTCGACGCCTCAGCGCTGCCTTCGGTTCGTACATCTTTTAATCCCGCCGTCAGCGCGGCAATAATCGTTGGCAGCGTGCGGAGCAGCGTAATCAATCCCGCCGCGGCCACGGCGCCTGCGCCCATCGGCCGGATGTAACTCCGCCACATGTCATCCGGCGTCATCTGCGGAATCGGAATCGTTGAGGGGTAAATGGGCGTATTGCCCGCGAGCTGCCCGTAGAATTTGATCGCCGGCATGATTACTACCCAGGACACGATGCCGCCTGCAAACAGAATCCCCGCCACGCGCGGCCCGATGATGTAGCCCACGCCAAGATATTCTGAAGTCACCGCTGCGCGGAAGGATGCACCAGGGAACCAGTCTGGCCGTATCTCCGGCTGTCCCGTCCAGACCTGCACCGTGTTCATCAGAAACGTGTAAACGCCGCCCAGCCCCAATCCCCAGAACACACGTCCGGCAAATGATCCTCCTCGCTCCCCGGCCACCAGCACGTCCGCGCACGCCGTCCCCTCGGGAAAGGTCAGGTTGCCATGCTCCTTCACGATCAGTTGCCGCCGCAGCGGAATCATGAAGAGCACGCCCAGCCATCCGCCCAACAGCGCCATCGGAAAAATCCGCCAGAAGGTGAACTCCGAGCCGAACCCCAAAAAGATCAGCGCCGGCAAGGTGAACATCACGCCGGCGGCGAGCGATTCACCCGCCGAGCCCGTCGTCTGCACGATGTTGTTTTCGAGAATCGTCGAGCGCCCGAAAGCCCGCAGAATGCTGATGGAGAGCACCGCGATCGGGATTGAGGCCGAGACCGTCAATCCCGCGCGCAATCCCACGTACACGGATACGGCTCCAAAGAGCAGCCCGAATACTCCTCCAAGGATCACCGCTCGCAGAGAAAATTCCTTCAGGCTTTGCGCAGCCGGCACATACGGCTGGAACTCTCCCGTCGTTCCTGCGGGATTCCATGGACGGTCGCTCACCGTTTCCTCCTGAATCGTGCTTTGTACTCTTCAAACGCAGGTTTGATTCCGTGTGCCCGGATTATCTCCCACCCCAGCCCCGCCGCAAAGCGCTTCCGCATTTTTTCTCTTGCCTTTTCCATAGAACCTCGCATCGTGAGTCATTGGCGCTTCCGGGTTTTTCTACAGACTGCCGATGCGTGAAAGAATATCGGCTAGCTGTTCCGGGGTTGAGAGAAACGGCGAATGGTCTGTCTCCAGGTGGAAGGTCTGCCGGCACGGAGAATGCTTCTGCATCTCACACTGGAGTTTTAATGTGATGGCGCGGTCGCGGCCGCACTCAATGTAATAGCGCGGGATGCTTCCCCATCGCTCCGCCGTCGTGGCCACCGGGGTGTGGAACGGTGCTTCCGATTGCGCCACCAGGCGTGCCTGCGCGTAAGCGGTATCTTCCTCCGTGCAGTTCAGGTAAAACGCTTCCCGCGTATATTCGGGCTTGAACCGCACGGTTCCGTCCTGCTGAGGCTCGGTTGTATTGGGATTCACCATGCTCTCTGCGTCCTGCGAAGCCCAGGTTATCAGCGCATCCTCGTTGCGCGGCAGGAATGCACAGACATAGACCAGCGCCTGGACCTGCTTGGGACAATTCTCCGCGGCCTGAGTGATGGCTATGCCACCCATGCTGTGGCCCGCCAGGATGACGGGTGCGGCTTGCGCGCGGGCGATTTCGCAAATGCGGCCGGCGTACTTTTCGAGCGTCACCGTGGCCATCGGCGTCGGATCGCTCCCGTGTCCGGGCAAATCCGGCGCAATCACCTTGTGTCCCTTCGCCTCCAACAAAGGGGTCACTTTGTGCCAGCACCATCCGCCGTGCCAAGCCCCATGGATTAACAGGTAGGTTGCCATCGCTGCGTCCACCTCAACCTGGAAATGTGCGCGGATTATAGGCTGCGCTTCTTTTTCCAGGCAATCGGGAAAATGGGTTTTGTTGGCAACAGGAACGCGCGGCAGGCGATTTGGACGTAGCGTTGCCTTCCGTCGCGGTTTTGGTCTATCCTCACTTCCCGGTGTCAAGGACTTGTTACCCGGCGCTGATTGGTCCACGGCAGAAATGCGGGATGGAAGCTAACCAAAGGACGGGCCTTCCGTCTAACCTGCAAAGGTCCTTGGTCGGGTTGCGTCCAATTCTGAAGATTGCATGGACACAAAATTCACCCGCAATGCGTAAGAAGCCGTATAGCCACGGAGGCAAACACTTTCGGGCTGGAGGAACTTCCGTTTTGCTAGTCTGTTTGGTCACTTTGAGTTGCGCTGCAGCTCTGTTTCCTCCTCCTCTCCGTGCGCAACAGGCGGGTTCCGCTCCAGTTGTCGTCCAGCCGGGTGCACCCGGAAAGCCGACCAGGACCCTGCCGGCCTCCACCAAAGGCACCCTGCCGCCACTCTCCCGCGCCGACGTGGAATTTATGCAAGGCATGATCATGCACCACGCGCAAGCGGTGGAAATGACAGCACTGATTTCCTCGCACACGGACAACAAGGATTTGCAAGCCCTCGGCGCACGCATCAGCAGCTCCCAGTCGGATGAAATCCGGTTCATGAAGCGCTGGTTGGCCGCGCGCGGCCAACCGATCTCCATGGCTATGCCGGGAATGCCGGACACGGACATGTCCGGAAAACCCATGGCGTTGATGCCGGGAATGCTGACGCCAGAGCAGATGGACGCACTGCGCAAGGCGCGGGGCGCCGAATTTGACCGCCTTTTCTTGACCGGGATGATTCAGCACCATGAAGGGGCGTTGACGATGGTCAAGGATCTGTTCAACACCGCGGGTGCGGGGCAGGACGCGGAGATCTTCGACTTCGCCACCGACGCCGACAACACTCAGCGCGCCGAAATCAAGATTATGCACAACATGCTCGACAATAAATCCTCCGAGGAGAAACGATGAGCCGATTGCTTCGTATTGCACTGCCCGCGATTTGCGTTGCGGTTATGCTGGGTGGCGGCGCCATCCGCATGCTGGCGCAGGAGCCCGCGCAAGCTCCCGCAAAGCAGGACAACGCCAAAACAGATGCCGCCAAGCAGGAACCCTCAAAGAAAGACGACGACGACGAGGATGAGAATCCGTTCGCTCCGCAGCCAGCCCCCGCGTTGCCTCCCGGCATGACGGGTTCCGACGTTAACGATCCGCGCTACAAGCTGACGCCGGGACTCTACGATGCCGGCGAGACCTCGATGGGCCTGAAGCACCTCATCCTTGTCAAGAAACCGGACGCTTTTCAACTCGGCACTGTCGATCCCGAAGACCCCAAGGTCGGGAAAACCCTCGGACTCCTTGGCATCGGCAACGTTGCCAAGATTCCCAAACCTTTGCAGTTGGTGATCGCGCAACTTGCGTTTTCCAATTCGGACCTCGCGTTTCAGGGCAATCATCTCTTCCAGGGGAATTTTTATGGGATGAATATTTTTGATATCAGCAATCCCGCGGACGCGACGCTGATCACTTCGATGGTCTGCCCCGGCGGGCAGGGTGACGTCTCGGTCTACAAGAACCTCATGTTCATGTCCGTTGAGATGCCCAACGGCCGGCTGGACTGCGGCACGCAGGGCTTCCCCCCGGAACCCCCGCCGACTCCCGAAGAGCAAAAAGAGAAGAAGCACCGTATCCCCGACGCGCAAAAGGACCGCTTCCGTGGCGTGCGTATTTTCGATATTTCAGACATCCGCAATCCCAGGCAGGTTGCCGCTGTGCAGACCTGCCGTGGTTCCCACACGCATACACTGGTGGTCGACCCGAACGACAAAAACAACGTGTATATTTACGTGTCCGGCACATCGTTTGTCCGCCAACCCGAGGAACTTGCAGGCTGCTCTGGTGAGAAACCGGACAAGGACCCGAACACGGCGTTGTTCCGCATTGACGTGATCCAGGTTCCGCTGGCCGCGCCGCAGGATGCAAAAATCGTTTCCAGCCCACGCGTTTTCATGGATGCACGGACGGGCGCGCTGAACGGATTGAGCAACGGCGGCAGCCACGACAAGGACGAGCAGAAACCGCGCGACTCCGACCAGTGCCATGACATCACCGTCTATTCCGCCATCGGGTTGGCTGCTGGCGCGTGCTCCGGAAACGGCATCCTGCTGGACATCAAGGACCCCGTTCATCCGAAGCGCATGGATGCGGTGAACGATCCCAACTATTCCTATTGGCACTCCGCTTCGTTCTCGAACGACGGCAGCAAGGTCGTCTTCACCGACGAGTGGGGCGGCGGACTTGGTGCGCGGTGCCGCCCGAACGACCCGAACAAGTGGGGTGCGGATGCCATCTTCCGCCTGAAGGACGACAAGCTCACCTTTGCCAACTACTACAAGATGCCGTCGGCACAGAGCGACACAGAAAACTGCGTGGCGCACAACGGTTCGCTGATTCCCGTGCCCGGCCGCGACATCGAAGTGCAGGCTTGGTATCAGGGCGGCGTTTCCGTGATGGACTTTACCGATCCGGATCATCCGATGGAGATTGCGTATTTCGATCGCGGGCCCATCGATCCGAAAACGCTGATTCTCGGCGGCGACTGGTCGGCGTATTGGTACAACGGCTACATCTACGGCTCGGAAATTGCGCGCGGCCTCGACGTATTTGAATTGACGCCGACGCAAAATTTAACGCAGAACGAAATCGACGCGGCAAAATCCATGCACGTAACCGAAGAGAACGTGCAGAACCAGCAGAAGATCGAATGGCCGTCCACGCTGGTGGTGGCCAAGGCGTATGTCGATCAACTAGCGAGGTCGCAGGCTTTGTCCACGGACAAGATTGCATCCCTGCGAAACGCAATTGCCAGCGCCGAGAAGTCCCACATGAACCCGGGCAAGGTAAAGAAGCTGAAGGGCATGGCGCCTTCCCTGGAGAAGAGCGCATCTTCCGCGAAGAACCCTGCGGATGCAAGCCGCATGCGTGCCCTAGCGGGAATTCTGAAAAACCCGTCCGCGTAAATAAAGCACGCATGGGACCTACTTTTCGACACGGCCCGCGTCCTGTTCGCGCGGGCCGTTTTTCTATTGATTTGAGATGATCGCGGTGGTGCCGTCCAGCTTGGTGATCTGGATGGTGACGTTTCAAGTCGAGACCGCATTGACTATCTAAATCCAGCTTGGACGATTATTCTGAAGTGTGGCGGAGAACCCAGACACACACCCCACGACCCCCTTGCGGAAAAGCGCCCTTCGAGCCTTCGTTCGATGGTTCGTCATCGGGGTGGCGCTTCTTTGGTCGCTGGCAGCGCTGCTGCTTGTGGCTGCCCGGTGGATTGATCCACCGACCACCGCGGTGCACATGGAGCGCCGCTTGCAGTCCTGGATTCACCAGACGCCGTATCACGAACGCTACGAATTCGTTCCGTTGAGCCAAATCTCGCTCGATGTCCAGCACGCGGTGATCGCCGCGGAGGACGCGCGCTTCTACCAGCATCATGGATTCGATTGGCAGGCGATTCAAAAAGCTGCGCAAGACGATATGGAAGGTGGCCGCATTCGCGGAGGATCCACTATTACGCAGCAACTGGTAAAGAATCTGTTTTTCGGAACGGGCCGCTCGATTCTGCGCAAGGGCGCCGAGTTTACACTGGTCCCGGTGGCCGAATTGGTCCTTGGCAAACGGCGCATTCTGGAGCTCTACCTCAACGTGGTTGAATGGGGTCCTGGTGTTTACGGAGCGGAGTCGGCGTGCCGCTACTGGTACCGGGCCTCGGCCCGGAATGTTGATCGGCAACAGGCCGCGCGACTCGCCGCAATTCTGCCCCTGCCCCTGAAGCGGCACCCCGATCGCATGAATCACTACAGCGAAATCATCCTGGAACGGATGCGTCAAGCAGGCTGGTAATCAGACCACGGCAGGTCATTCGGCGGAGACGCGCCACAAATCTTCGCCGGAAGCTTTTACGCGCATGGCTTTGTCATTCACGATATCGTGAAAGCGCAGCCATTCCGGGCTATGGGGTTCATCGCGGAAGTAGAAGTAGCCATCGGCCGCGGGCTCCAGCGGCGCCAACCCATCCACGGATAGTTTGCCTTTGCGAATCACCACGCGCATGCTGCCGACCCAGGGATTTTCGTTGCGGTAGTGGCCAACGTAACGGTCCCATTCCTTGGGGTAGTCGAATGACTTCGGGCCGGAATACATCGCATTGAAAAACCACAAAGGACCCCAGGCGGCTTCGACGACACGGCTTTTTGGATCGTCGGATTTTTCGCGGCCGAAGGTGAGCGCGTAGCGGTCCAGGCCCGGTTCGCGGAGCACTAGCATCTCTTGCGAGCCGGCGATGGTTTCGATGGGAATCCGTTTTCCGACTTGAAGCAGATAGAGATTCGTTCCTTCCGCCTGGAATTCCCATTTTTTGTCGCCGGGGGCCGTGTAAATGCCGGCATACTGCTGCGGGTTTTCAATAAACGTGGCCGGGACGATTTTCGGCAGCTCAGGTAAAGGTTTGCCCGCGCGCTGGGCTCGCATCAACTGCAAACCGTACTGCGCTACAGGATTCGGGCGGTAACCTTGCATGGCGTTGACAGACGCGAACGCGCCCACGCCTTCGTCAATGTCCACCTGCAGCGCGGAGGCGAAGGAAACCATGCCTCCGGTGTGGCGAAGAATTGTGTGGTCATCAAGCGTATCGACAGCAATTCCGTATCCGTACGATGCTTTGGGTCCAAATTCATCCGCGGCAATGTGACGCTTTGAGAAAAGCGCGAAGCCGCTTTCGGAAATGACGCGGCTTTTCGGCCCCGCGCCGTGATTCGCGATCATTTGAATGTAGAGTCCCATGTCGTGCGGCGTCGCGGCGATGCAGCCGGAAGCGTCGGTCATGACGATGCCCGGGGCCTCGGCAAGGCGGTCGAAGCGCGCGTAAGGGCGGTCGCCGCGAAAGCCCTGGTAGTTTTTGGCCAGGCGGTCGCGGAAATCGAGGGTGATTACCGGTTCGGACGCGGTCATCCCCAGCGGCGCAAACACGCGCGCGCGAAGGCATTCGCCGAGCGGCTTGTCGTCGAGCGTCGTCAGCAGGTGCCCTAGCAGCGCGTAGCCGGTGTTGCAGTAATGGAAATATTGTCCGGGAGGATTGGCGGCGTGGTGCTTTGCGCTCGGATCGCTGAGAAACAACGGGGCATTGCCTTCAATTCCGGCCGTGTGCGTCAGCAGGTGGTGGATCGTGATGGGCGCGAAGGAGGATTCCACGCGGAACCACGGCAGGTAGTCGGCGATGGGCCGCTGTAGATCGAGTTTGCCTTCGTCATGAAGCTGCAGAAGGCAGACGGCAAGAAACGATTTGGAAATCGAGCCAATTTGAAAAAGCTGGTTCGTATTTGTTGCGGCCTTTATCTCCGTGTCGCTGAATCCGTAGGAGGCGACGCGCTGCACGCCGGAGCCATCCGCCATCACGAACGTCAAGCCCGGGGCGTTCATCTCTCGTAAGTATTGCTCGATGAAACGGTCCAGGCTCTCGAAAGCCGGTTGATACGTACTCGGCGATTGCGCACCCAGCGCCCATTCCGACACAAAAAACGATCCCGCCGCCACCGCCACTCCCTGCGTCGACGCCCGCACAAACGCCCTCCGCGACATCATTAAAGACATGCATCCTCCCAGGAATCCGCCGGAAGCGTAACACGAACTCCCGTCCTCCGCTCCTCTGTCATCCCGACCGGAGGCCAGCGGTGTTTGCTGGCCGCAGTAGAGGGACCGTGGCGACCCATCAGCTGCAACCGGGATCGGTTCACGTGCAGTGTTTGCTGGCGCATGAGTATGCTCCTTTTGCGGTGTTGCGTTGAGCGCCAGAAGGCGAAGAGGGAAGAATTGCCTTGATGCCAGCGAGTTGAGTTGGAGGAGCGTTGGTAGTCGCGGTCCCTCCACTACGCAGCGGAAAGGCACCGCTGCTCTGGTCTGGATGACAGAAAAGCCCGCTGATCGCGTGGGAGCTGCGGCGGGGGTGTATAATTCTCGCGCTTGGCACTCCTCGAGGTGGCCGGTGAAATCGAAGATTGCGGTTGTTGCGCTTTTGGCGCTCGGCATCATTCTGCTGGTTGGCGGAATCACGAGGGCGCAGCGTACGTCCTACGATTTCATTATTTCCGGAGCGCATCTGGTCGATGGCACCGGTGCGCCCTGGGTTGCCGCCGATCTGGGGATTGTTGGCGACCGCATTGCGGCCATTGGCGACCTGAGGCACGCCTCCGCCGGGAGGCGCGTTGACGCCAAGGGCCTGGTGGTTGCTCCGGGATTCATTGATGTGCAGGGGCAATCCGAATTTAACCTGCTGGTGGACAACCGTGCGGCCAGCAAAATCACGCAAGGCGTCACCACCGAGATTACGGGCGAGGGCACTTCCATCGCTCCTTTGAACGAGCGCCTGAAGAAGCAACCGGATTTCGACGCCAGCGAAGAGTCGGCAAAGAAATACGGTGTCGCGCTGGACTGGTCCACGCTCGACGAATATTTCAAGCACCTCGAACGCACAAAGACCGCCATTAACCTGGGAACGTTCGTCGGCGCGGGTGGCGTGCGCAACTATGTGATGGGTTCGGTGAACCGGCCCGCGTCGCCCGAGGAACTCGAGCAGATGCGGCAACTCGTCGACCAGGCCATGAAGGACGGCGCCTTCGGCCTCAGCACCGCGCTCGAGTACGTGCCCGACACTTTCGCTTCCACCGACGAGATCGTGGAGCTGGCGAAAGTGGCCAGGGGCTACGGCGGCGTTTACTTCACGCACCAGCGCTCGGAAACGGATGCCATTTACCAGTCGCTGGACGAAGTGTTTTCCATCGCGCAACGCGCGAAAATCTCCGCCACCATCTGGCACCTGAAAACGGCTTACAGCGAAAACTTTGGCAAAATGCCAGAAGTGCTACGCCGCATCGATGCCGCCCGCGCGCGCGGCATCGACGTCGCCGCCAGCGTTTATCCCTATACGCGCGCCAGCAATGCGCTGATTTCCTCGTTTCCTCCCTGGGTTTCCGAAGGCGGCACCGAGGCGATGATCGCGCGACTGAAGGATCCTACGCAGCGTGAACGCATCAAAAAAGAAATGGATGAACCCAGCATGACCTGGGAAAACGAGTGGCGCGGCTCGGGCGGCGCGTCCGGCATCATGCTTGTCGGCATCCGCAATCCCGAACTGACGAAGTACGAAGGAATGACGCTCGAAGAAATCGGCCGCGAAATGAACAAAGACCCGAAAGATGCGGCCATGGACATTGCCATTGCCGATCGCGGGCAGACCGCGCAGGTGATTTCCATGATGAATGAAGCCGATGTCCGGCTGGCGGTCTGCAGCCCCATCGTCACCTTCGGCTCTGACTCCGAAGAACACGCCGAGGACGGCCCATTGAGCACGTCGAAGGTGCACCCGCGGTCGTTCGGTACTTTCCCACGCATTCTGGGAGTGTATGTTCGCGAGGAAAACTGCATGCGCTTGGAAGAAGCCGTTCGAAAGATGACGTCGCTGGCGGCCAGCCGCGTGGGCCTGATGGACCGCGGCATCCTGCGGCCTGGAATGTTTGCCGATGTTGTGATTTTCGATGCAAATACGATTAAAGACGTGGCCACTTTCCAGGACCCTATGCACTACTCGGTTGGCGTGAAGTACGTCTTCGTGAACGGCCGCCCGGTCGTTTGGAACGGTGCCATCACCGACGAACGGCCCGGGCGTCCTCTCCGGGGGCCAGGCTACAAGTCAGGCCAGCGATAGGAATTTGTTGCAAGTGGTCCCGTTCGTGGAGTTTGCTCACGGGAAGCGAATGATTTAGTATGGCGGCATTCCTACTTCCAAACGGAAAACTCACAACTATGATCCGATTCCTTGCGCTCCACCTGTTGGGCATAACGTTGCTTGCAGCTTCGTGTTTTGCGGCGGAGACGCCGGCGGACCGCGTATACCGCAATGGCACAATTTTCACCGCGGACACGCAGCACCCCAGCGCCGAAGCGCTTGCGATTCGTGACGGACGGATCGTTTACGTTGGAAGCAACGAAGGAGTCGCGGTGTTCATTGGGCCTGCGACAAGGGTGACGGACCTGAAGGGCGGTTTCCTGATGCCGGGGCTGGTGGATGGCCACCTTCATCCTCTGGAAGCGGGGCTGAAGCTGCAGAAGTGCAGTCTGGACTATGAGTCGCTAACGGTAGAAGAACTGCAGCATCGGCTGCAGGCATGCCTCGACAAGACGAAGAACCAGGAGCCAGGCGGCTGGCTGGAAGTGGTGAGCTGGTTCCAGGAGAGTATGCGGCCGGCGGGGGTGAAAACCAGCCGGACGACACTAGATGTGCTGAAAACGTCGCGGCCGATTATTGTGCGATCTTCGTTTGGGCATACGGTGCTGGCGAATTCGCGGGCGTTGGCGCTGGCGAAAATCGCCAAAACCACTCCTGATCCGCCCGGCGGAAAAATCTGGCACGACGGGGAAGGGAATCCCACGGGTTTGCTGGAAGACGCGGCCTATGCGGTGTATTCGGATTTGATCCCGAAGCCGACTCCCCAAGAAAACACTGCCGCGGCGAAGGCGGCGCAGGAGGCATTGAACCGGCAAGGAGTGACTTCGTTCCTCGATGCGGATGCGGCGGAAGAGGACATGGCCGCGTTTGCCGCGGTACAGGCTGCAGGAGAGCTTACTGTGCGTGGCCACTTCGCGCCGCTGATTGCAGTTGAAGATGGAGGCGATCCGGCTGGAGCGGTGGCAAGAGTGGTCGCGATTGCGAAGAGGTATGACCATGGCGCGATCCAGGTGAAGCCGGGCATCACGGTGCGGAACGCGAAGTTGTTTCTGGATGGCGTGATTGCGGCGCCGGCGCTGACGGGCGCGGTCTTGGCGCCGTATCGCGTGAACGCGGGAACAGCGGAGAATCCGCAGTGGGTGGCGGGGACGAGCTACGGACCGGCGGTTTATTTTCCGCCGAAGCCGCTGGCGGAAATTCTGGTGCGGCTGGGGCGTGCGGGGATTGACCCGCACATGCACGCCGATGGGGATGGAGCGGTACGCGCGGCGCTCGATGGCGTGGAAGTGATGCGGAAAGAGATTGGAGCCGCGGACATTCGTCCCGCGATTGCGCACGACGAGATCGTGAGCCCCGCGGATTTTCCGAGATTCAAGGTGCTCGGGACAATGCCGGTTCTCTCGTTCCAGTGGGAAAAACCGGCAGGGGATACGCTGGGTTTGACGAATTATTTTGGCCCGGAACGCATGAAGATTCTGGAGCCGGCGGGATTGCTGGCCGCGGCAGGTGCGCGGATCGCATTCGGCAGTGACTGGCCGGTGGATGCGCTGGACGAGTGGTTTGCGCTGAAGGTCGGTGTGACGCGGACGAATGCGCCGAACGCGCCGCCGGAATACCGTGGCAGGTTGGGTGACGACCCCGGCCTCTCGCGCGAGGCCGTGCTGAGGGCGGCTACGATTGAAGCCGCCTATGAACTGCATGAGGACGGCGTGACTGGATCCCTACAAGTGGGCAAATGTGCAGACTTTATTGTGATTGACCGCAACCCACTGGCAATTCCGGCGGAAGACATCGCGCATGTCCGCGTGTTGGAAACCGTGGTCGGCGGGCGTCCGGTTTACGAGTCTAAGACACCGTAGTAGAACTTTACAGGGCAAGTGCGCTACGACTCGCGGGAGTGTGATGCCGGTCATTTCCTCTAGCGGTTAATGAAATTACAATATGGACAATTTACGACCCCGCCGCTGTGTGAAAGCGTGCTGGAGCGGGCTGCACACAGGGCAGGCCGCAAAGACATGGCTCCCCGGAAAGAAACGGGGGGCCACTCTTTTTTGGAAACAGGTATCTCCGGGACTTGGTGGGTGAGGGGCGGCGAACGAAGAAAAGATTCCCTCAAATTGTCAGTAGAGTGTATTGCATAACCTGGCTAAGTTATTGATTCCATTGAGGTGAAAAGGGTTATGCAACAACTTCTAGGGTTTTGGCCAGTCCGGAGATCCAGGCTTTTTGCGGTTCAGTAAAGATCTGGACGTTGGAGAAGCCGGCGTTGACAAGAAGATCGCGGTGCTCGTCCGTGGTGAGGAATTTGAACCGGACTTTGGACGGATGCTTTTCAATATACCTTGCGACGGCAGAACTCGCGCCGCGATAGATTTCCCCAATGAGGAGAAGCCGGCCGCGGGGTTTGAGGACCCGAAAAGTTTCGCGGAGATCATTAGGCAGTTCAGGCCACCAGAAACGAGTTTCGACGGCGGTGACGAGATCGAACATATTATCCGGGAAGGGAAGTTGGGAGACAGAGCCGAGACGGATATCCACGCGATTCTGCTCGATCCCGTGCGCGTTGGTTATTTGCTGGCGGCGACGCTCTCTTCGGAGTCGTCCACACCGTAGACTTTTCCTTGCGTGGCCCGCGCGGCCAATTTGGAGAGCGTGCGGCCGCCACCGCAGCCGACGTCCAGGATCGTGTCCGCGGCAGCGATGCAGATGTGAGAGAGGCCCCAGTCGGTGACCTTGGAGTGAGAGATATTCATGCGCCAAAGAATGAAGCTTCCAAGCCAACCGGAAGGTCTCTGACACTGGCTAACGGAAGTAGTTGGTGTGGTCATGACAATTGCACTTTATTTGCGGGGAGACACGAAGATGACCGCGGCGGGGGGGCGCAGGGTAGACCAGCGGTAGCGAAGTTTGCGTGGGGCGGCCTGCAGCGTGGCGGCGAGCAGGGATTGGGCCTGATCGAAAGGAAGGGAGGCGCGGAAAAGATCGGCTTTGCGACCGTGGTCATATTTTTCGTAGCGGGTGGCGTGCGAAGTGGCGAAGGCGAGGAGGACATCCCAGGGAGAATGTTTCGCGAAGAGTTTTTTCTGTAAGGCTTCGCGTTGGGTGATTTCGGTGACAACGCGTTGCGTGCCTCCGCCCATTTCGAAAAGAACTGCGCTGGTTTCCTGCGGGACAAAAGAGCGTGAGGGATCGTCGTCGGGAAATCCGGCGAGGAGTTTTTCGAGTTCGGGCCGTTCGGCGGAGAGTGCATCCCACCAGTAGCGATAACCGTGGTACACGACGGTGCCGCTACGGAAGATTTGTTGAACGCGGGAGGCATCTTTGCCGGCGACGCTTACAACCATGTCCAAAAGTTCGGGGAGACGGAAGGTCTGCTTGACTACCGGGCGCACGGACATGTACCCGGCGTCTTCTTCGGTATAACGGAGAGGGATGGTGTCAGGAAGAGGCATCGTGAGAATTCGTGCTGTCAAACGTGGCCGATCTGAAATTCAGCCACTACAAACAAGCATATCGGAACGAAGGCCGGGCAAGCCCGGCCCTTATAAAGCCAAAAGATCAGCCGAGTTTGGAAAGGCGGGCGCGGACAAGATCGCTAAGGGCTTTCCCGTCGACAGCTTTTCCGGTGAGAGCGTCTTTGGCGGCTTTGACCACGGCGCCCATTTGCTTCATGGAAGTGGCCCCGGTGCCCGCGATGGCTTGCGTGATAGCAGCGTCCATTTCGGCTTCGCTGGCGCCGGCGGGAAGATAGGACTCCAGAATTTTGAGTTCGGAGGACTCTTTCTCGACGAGGTCAGTACGCCCGCCCTTGGTGAACTGATCGATGGATTCCTTGCGCTGCTTGGCGAGGGTTTGCAGGAGTTGAATGGACTCGGCATCGTCGAGCTTGCGCATCTTTTCAACTTCCTTGAGTTGAAACGCCGCCTTGATCATGCGCAGGACGCTGAGGCGCAATTCTTCCTTGGATTTCATGGCGGCGACAATATCTTTTTGGATTTGCTCGGAAAGACTCATGCTTCACTCCCTTTTCTGAACTATAGCAGACGCGCATTCGAGCCATTAAAATTTCTGCGGAGCACAGGTTTGACAGCATTTCACGGGCACAGTAAGTTGGAAGGTTACCCACATGTGGGAAGAGACCACTGAGCGCTCGCAGCGGCTTTTACCCGGAATAGAGGAGTCATGAAGGTCATTGTTGCGGACAAGATCAGCGATCGCGGAATTGAAATCCTGAAACAAACCGGCTGGAATATCGTTTCCACTACGAAAGACACTTTAAATACGGAGTTGGCGGATGCGGATGCGTTGATTGTACGCAGCGCGACGAAAGTGACGTCCGCCCTGCTGGATCACGCGCCACGGCTGCGTGTGATCGGGCGCGCCGGGGTGGGCGTAGACAACATTGATTTGGAGGAGTCCACCAAGCGCGGGATTCTGGTAATGAGCACGCCGGGCGGCAGTTCGGTGAGCGTGGCCGAGCACGCGTTTGCTCTGCTGCTGGCGCTCGTGCGACAGGTGCCGAAGTTCGACGCGGCGATGCGGGAAGGAAGGTGGGAGAAGTCGTCGTCCGGCGCGGAAGTCCGCGGGAAAACGCTGGGATTGATCGGGTTGGGGCGTATCGGCAGCGAAGTGGCGACGCGCGCGGATGGCTTCGAGATGCGCGTGCTGGCGTTCGATCCCTTTATCAGCGAGGCGGCGGCAAAAGAGTTGTCGGTGGAACTCGTGCCGCTGGAGAAGCTATACGCGGAGAGCGATTTTATTTCGCTGCACACGGCCGTGAGCCCGCAGACGAAGGACATGATCAACGCGGCGAACATCGCCAAAATGAAAAAGGGCGTGCGCATCATCAATACGGCGCGCGGCGAATTAATCAACGAGGCAGACCTGGCGGCGGCGATCAAGAGCGGACACGTTGCCGGCGCGGCGCTCGACGTCTTTGTGGAGGAACCTCCGAAGAATTGCCCCTTGATTGGCTTGCCAAATGTAGTGGCCACGCCGCACGTGGCAGGGTCAACAGCGGAGGCACAGGAAGAGTTGGGCACGCAAGTGGCCGTGCAGGTGCGCGACTACCTCGTGGAAGGAATCATCAAGAACGCGGTCAATCTGCCGGCACTTTCTCCCGACCAATACCGGCGCGTGCGGCCATATTTGGGTTTGGCGGAGCGGCTGGGCTCGCTCGTGTCGCAGGCGGCAGAGACACGGCCGGCGCGCATCCGCATCCGGTATGCCGGGGAAGTCGCGGAAGTTGGCACGCATCTGTTGCGGAGCGCGGTGCTGGCGGGGATGTTGAACGCCATCCTGGATGAAAAGGTAAACGTAGTCAATGCGCCTGCGGTGGCGACAGCCCGTGGATTGACAGTAGAAGAAGAAATCAGGAAGCGGGGTCACGGATTTCCGCACACACTCGAAGTATCAGCTCTGCCAGCCAAGACGGGCGAGCAGGGTATTTCCGCGGAAGGCACGGTGTTGCACGACGGGTCGCCCCGCGTGATCCAAATTGATGGAATACCGCTTGAGGCCCAGTTGGATGGCACGGTGCTATTCCTGCGCAACCTGGACACGCCAGGCGTGATCGGGCATGTGGGCACAACCCTGGGGAAGCATGACGTAAACATTGCTACGTTCGCCCTTGGGCGCCGCGATAACGCCCCGGGAGCGGAAGCGGTGTCACTGATTCGTGTGGATGGAGACGTTTCCGACAAAGTCCTGGAGGAAGTGCGAAGGCACCCGGCGATGACCGAGGCGCGGGTGATCCATTTGGGGAGAGCCTGACAAGGGAACGCGGCCCTACCAAAACTCATAGAAGAAGCGGCCTAGGGCTACGCTTGGAATTGGACGGCTTGGCGGCTCGCATCAGTTGCCGTCCTGATAGCACTCATTCACTGGCTCCTGGAAGCAGCCTCGACCGACGGCTAACCTTTCTGAGAGATGTGGCGTCTAAGCCCCTAACGCGAAAGTTGCGTTGGGTGTGTTTGGTTGCACGGTGTTGTCCGTCTCCTGAATTTGGAATTTCTCAGAGCTGCGGCACTCCGTTTGTGGTGGCACTCATTTCGTTGCCTTGAGTCTTACCGGTGCACGAAAGGGGTTCCACTATGTCTCGGAATTTCACCGAGCGATTTTTCTTTGTTCTGATCCTAGTTCTTTCTCTTACGACCCTGACATTCGCGCAAACCGGTACGACTTCATTGCGTGGAACGGTGACTGATCCGACGGGATCGGTTGTGCCGGGCGCTTCGGTTACATTGACTAGCGCCGAAATCGGGGTAGATCTTACAACGCAGACCGACAAGACTGGTTTCTACCAGTTTCAGGAAGTGCGCCCGGCCACGTACGTCTTGACCGTGAGCGCCAGCGGATTTGCGGTGTTCAAGCAAACCGGACTCGTGCTTCTGGTTTCGACGCCGGCGACCAGCGACATTCAACTGCAAGTTGCTGCTGGAGCGACGACCGTGGAAGTGCAGGCATCGACGCAGACGGTGAACACGCAGGATGCCACGATCGGCAACACATTTGATTCCAAACAGATTCTGGCGCTGCCTTTCGAAGGCCGGGATGCAGCAGGAGTTCTGAGTTTGCAGCCGGGCGTGACGTTTGTGGGAACGAATCCGGACGACAACGTGGACACACGCAACGGCGCCTTGAACGGCGGCCGCAGCGACCAAGCGAACATTACTTTGGACGGTGTGGACAACAACCAGCAGTCGCGAGGAACGGCTTTCCAGGGAGCCGTGCGTTCGACGCTCGATTCGATTGAAGAGTTTCGCGTCACGACCATTGGCGACAATGCGGATCAAGGGCGCTCATCCGGCGGTCAGGTCACGCTGGTGACAAAGAGCGGCACGAATACGTTTCACGGTTCAGTTTACGAACAAAACCGTCCCACGGTGACGGCGGCGAACGATTGGTTCAACAAGCAAGCGGAACTCTCCAACGGCTTGCCCAACACCCCCGGCAAAGTGATCCGCAACACATTTGGCGGTTCGCTGGGTGGACCGATCAAAAAGGACCGCCTGTTCTTCTTCGGTACCTACGAAGGGCAGCGGCTGGCGGAGAACCAGCAGGTGCAGCGCAATGTACCGAGCCCAAATCTGCAAGACGGAGTAGTGCTGTATCCTTGCGCGCCGATTCTGAACCCTGACGGAAGCGTGAACACGCCCGCGACGACAGTTTGCCCAGGCGGAACGAATGGGCTCCCCCCGGTGATCGGACTCAACGGAAAGGTCTATTCGTTCGCTCCGGGAACGAGCGGCGTCGGCCCGGCGCAAATTGCGGCAATGGACAATGTTTGCGCCACGGTGAATGTGGACCACCCGGCAAATACTTGCCCGCTCGGGCCGGGCTTAAACCCGCTGGTGGTCAATGCCCAAGGCACAGGGGTGTTCCAACAATATCCGGCAGCCAACTCCTCGGCTTGCGGAAATGCCGATGGCTTCAACGTCGGCTGCTTCAGCTTCTCGGCGCCGAATCCGAAGCGGCTTAACACCACGATCGTCAAACTGGACTACAACCTGAATCGCGCGGGCACCCAGCACCTTTTTCTCCGCGGCAACTATCAAACCGACAAAACCGACGATGTACCGCAATTTCCTGGAATGCCGCCGAATAATATTATCCGGGACACCAGCCGCGCGATCGCCGTCGGTTATATGGCGACCTTCTCGAGCACGTTGGTGAACAATGTCCGTTTTGGGCTTACGCGGCAGAGCCAGGACAATCTGGGAATCGAAGATCTGCCTATCGTTACTTTCCGTAACTTCGACGACCTGCACCCGAGCGTGGGTTCCGTGTCACCGACAACTTCGTTTACCCGGAAATTTCATATTCCCGTGTACAACTGGCTCGACGATGTGGCCTGGACAAAAGGCAAGCATACGCTGCAATTTGGCGTAAATATCAGACGCATCACCAATACGCGGGACAGCGATCTCTCCAATCTCAATTTTGCATCCACAAATCCCAGCTATCTGAACACTCCGGCGTCCAGCAATGGCAGCCTGAATCCAACCAATTTCGGCCTTAAATCCGTGGATCCAGCCAACTCCGCGCCCTACGACAACGCCATCGGAAACATCGTCGGCCTCATCGCGCAAGTGGACGGGCAATACAATCGCACCGCCCAAGGTGTCGACATTCCAGAAGGCGCTTTGGTCCACAAGAACTTTCGCTCCTGGGAATCCGATTTTTACGTTCAGGACGCTTGGCACATCCGTCCAACCTTGACGATTACCGCTGGCCTTCGCTATTCCTTGCTGCAGCCAGTTTATGAGACGAACGGAAATCAGGTTTCACCGGACCAAAATCTGAATCAATTTGTGAGCAGCCGGGCACAGGCTATGGCACTTGGCCAAACCGCGGATGAAATCATCACCTATAGTCCCAGCGGGCAGGCCAATGGGAAGAATCCTTACTGGCCATGGGACTACAAGGATTTCGGCCCTCGTCTTGCTTTCGCGTACGCCCCGAATTTCAGCGACGGAATGCTGGGGGCGCTCTTTGGAGGAAGCGGGAAGACTTCGATCCGCGGCGGCTTTGGCATTGTTTACGATCACTTTGGGACCGCCCTGGTGGACACCTTCGACCAGAATGGTTCCTTTGGATTGAACACCGTGATTAGCAATCCGGCCTCCGTGCAAACGTTGGACGGCGGTGCCCGCTTTAGCGGCATCAACGACATTCCTGTATCCAGCCTGGATGGGCCACTGCTCCAGCCAGCACCCAGCGGCCCATTTCCTTACAGACCTCCAGTCAGCACACCCGGCAACTCGCTACAACAGATCACTTTCGGGTTTGACAACAAGCTGAGGACTCCCTATGCGGAGACTCTTGATTTCTCCGTCACCCGGGAATTGCCCGGTGGACTTACCTTTGAAGCTGCCTACGTGGGCAGGTTCGCACACCGTCTGTTGCAGCAGCGTGACTTGGCGATGCCGCTTGACCTGGTGGACCCTCAGTCCCACACTGACTACTTCGCGGCCGCCACGCAACTGGCAAAGCTGGCCAATGCAAAAACACCCGTTTCCCAGGTTCCAGACATCCCGTACTTTCAAAATCTGTTCCCCAACGCGGCGGGTGTAAACGGCTCCTACTGTGGCGACGGCAATCTGGCCCTGAATCACAGCGGGGCGCCCGGGAACGGAGCGCTTGCCAACCCAACCTCGACCCAGTCCATGTATGAGATGTTTTGGTGCAACTGGGGCGCGGGCACATTCGGTGCCTCCAACTTCGTAAACGTCTTTGATTCCTTTTGCTTTCCTGCCTGCGCCAATATCAACGGCGTGGACACTCCTTACGCCTTTTACAACAAGGAATTCTCGGCGCTCTACGCCTGGTCTTCTATCGGCAACAGCAGCTACAACGCCGGGCAATTCATGGTGCGCAGCCGCAATATGCACGGATTGCAATTCGACTTCAACTACGTACTCTCTAAATCGCTGGATATAGGTTCGGACTCGGAACGTGTCGGAGCCTTCGGCGGCTTGAGTGCCATCATCAATACCTGGTCGCCAAAACAACTGCGAGGCG